>ENA-ORUI01000008-ORUI01000008.1-human-gut-metagenome-genome-assembly--contig:-NODE-8-length-217121-cov-10.262791_pt1 | contig 217121 bp, 236 predicted proteins | sample MGYA00242078_ERZ509205 | MGnify/ENA primary metagenome ERZ509205 (study PRJEB26280, sample SAMEA2338828) | human gut metagenome | biome: human gut; feature: human-associated habitat; material: faeces... | reverse complement strand
CTTTTTGCATTCTATCATCTCCTTAATTTAATTTTAGCAAAATAAAAAAGTAAACGCATCTTTTTTTGTGTCTACTTTTATCTTACAACTTCAATTATTTATTTGCTTCATCTAATTCTTTTAATAATTCTGCTTTACTCATTTTTGAATAGCCCTTAACACCTTTTTCTTTAGCTATTTCTTTCAACTTAGTAACAGACATCTTTTCATAACTAGTATCCTCAGTTTCTTCAGGCATACGACCGTTTTTAACTAAGTAATCAATTTGCTCTTTAGTCAAAGTCTCATATTCTAATAATGCATTAGCAATAAGTTCAAGTAAATCTTTATTCTTATTAATAATTTCTTTAGCCTTTTTATGACAATTATTAATAATCTTTCTCATTTCCATATCAATCTCATTTGCTACTTCATTAGAAAAATGTTGTGCTTTATTATAATCTCTTCCTAAGAATACACTACCTTCTTGTTGTTCAAATTGAAGTGGTCCCAAATCACTCATACCATATTCTGTAACCATAGCACGAGCAATCTTTGTTGCTTTCTCAAAGTCATTATGAGCTCCAGTAGTAATTTCTCCGAAAATAATTTCTTCAGCGGAACGACCACCTAAAAGTCCAGTAATTTCCTCAAGCAAATCTGTTTTCGTAGAACATAACTTTTCCTCGCTTGGAACCATCATATTATATCCACCAGCAGAGCCTCTTGGAATAATAGTAACTTTTTGAACATCATTTGCATGAGCAAGCTTTAATCCTATAACAGCATGTCCTGCTTCATGGTAAGCGACAAGCTTACGATCATTTTCACTATACTTATGTGATGTTTTAGCAGGCCCCATAAGGACACGATCAGTAGCTTCATCAATTTCACTCATAGTAATTTTATCTTTATTACGACGAACTGCTAAAAGTGCAGCTTCATTAAGTAAATTTTCAAGATCAGCGCCACTAAAACCAGGAGTACGTTTAGCTAAATTACTTAATGTAATACCATCAGCTAAAATCTTATTTTTAGCATGAACAGCTAAAATTTCTTCACGACCTTTTACATCAGGCAAATTAACTGTAACTTGTCTATCAAAACGTCCAGGACGAAGTAATGCGGGATCCAATACATCAGGACGGTTAGTAGCTGCTATAATAATAATTCCCTCATTTGCACCAAATCCATCCATTTCAGTAAGTAATTGGTTAAGTGTTTGTTCACGTTCATCGTGTCCTCCACCTAAACCAGTACCACGTTGACGACCTACAGCATCAATCTCATCAATAAATATTAAACATGGAGCATTTCTTTTTGCTTGCTGGAACATATCACGAACACGACTAGCTCCTACACCAACAAACAATTCTACAAAGTCAGAACCACTAATAAAGTAAAATGGAACATTAGCTTCTCCTGCAACAGCCTTTGCAAGCAATGTTTTACCAGTTCCTGGAGGACCAAATAATAATACTCCTTTAGGAATTCTTGCTCCAAGTTTTTGGAACTTCTTAGGATTTTTTAAGAAATCAATTAACTCTTTTACCTCTTCTTTTTCTTCTTTTAACCCAGCAACATCTTTAAATGTCACTTTATTAGCATCACTATTTAATCTAGCCTTACTCTTTCCAAAATCCATAGAACTTTTATTACCAGCCATCTGGCGACTAAAGAAGAAGAAAGCAAAACCAATTAATAACACAAAAGGCAAAACATTGATTACTAATAGCCAGAAAGAAGAAGAATCAGGATCAGCTTCTGCCTCTAATTTGAAATTTCTCTCTTCACTAGCATTTACAATTTTTTTCATAACTTCGTCACTAAGTGGTAAACGAGCAAAGAAAGTTTCATTACTGTCATAGTCTTTTAAACTACCTCGTACTTCATAAGTATAAGCACTACCACGAGCAGTAATTTGTACTTCTTCAATGTTTCCTTTATTTAATTCCGACATGAACTCATTATACGTTAATACATTCACATCATTGTTCATTACATTAACAACGTAAAAAACACCAAGCATAATTAATGCTAAAAATAAATAAGGTAACAATCCTTTTTTAATTGTTTTTTTATCTATTGTTTTATTCACGACATTTCCTCCTTAACTATATCTCAGTATTATATCATATTTTTCTGTTTTTTTCTTATCATATTTAGACTTTTTTAAACCTGGAAGCCAAACAACAACACCTTTAGCATCAACAACAACTGGCCAAGTATCTCGGTCACTTAATTTAACCTTCTTATCAATAAAAATATCTTTAATTTTCTTGGTACCATTTCCTTTTATAGACATACGATCACCAAATCTACGTGTTCTAACTGTAAGTGGCAAACTAATTTCTGAACTAAGTAAACGGCAAGTATCATTTCCATTACCAAGAACATCATCAACCTGTTCAATCACATGATGGTTAGGAAGAAGAACATATTTAGATAGTTCAACTTCATAAGTTGTAATTTCGGTTGTAATCTTCTTTAACTCTAATTCTTGATAGGTTTTTATCGCAATGACTTCGTTAGGCAAATTAACAAAGGCATTCGCTCTATTACTATATATTAAATTTAATAAAAGTTCAATATGTTTATCATTAATTAATATTAAATCATCCTGATAAAAATCATTCATCATATAATATAAAACTTCCTTTTGAATAAAAGCATCCAATTCTTTAAATAGGTCTATCTTTAAAAAATTATGATGAATAACTTTTTTTAATGCTTTATCTCTTTCATGTTCAATAAACTGATTAGCTTCATTTAAAACAGTACTAAATTTTAAATATTTCAAATGAATATTAGGATCTTCTTCTTTTAAAAAAGGCAAAACATATTTACGATAACGATTTCTAGTATATTTATCTTTGGCATTAGAATCATCAACATAATACATAACATGATTACACTTATCGTAGTCCTCTAGTTCTTGTTTCGTATATCCAAGCAATGGACGAACAATTTTATAATCACCTTTCGCTACTACTTTCTTAAATCCACTATACCCGTTTAAATTAGAGCCACGAGTAATACGCATCAAAACAGTTTCTACTAAATCATCACCATGATGAGCAGTCATTAAATAATTAGCATGATATTTATATACCACTTTTTCAAAAAAGTCATAACGAATATTTCTAGCTTCATTATGAAAATTATCATCACCATATTCTGTAATCATCATACATTCAAACATAATCTGATTCTTTTCACAATAATTTCTTAAATATTCTTCCTCCTGCACACTTTGTGCACGCAAATTATGATTAACATGAGCTACGATTAAACTTAATGAGTATTTCTCTCGAATTTTTAATAACATATCTACTAAAGCCATAGAATCAGGTCCTGCAGAGCAACCTATAACAATAATATCTTGTTTATGAAAAGTAAAATTATCTTCTATTGACAACATAACATACCTCCTATAGTAACCTCAGAAAAAAAGAAAACCCCTTTACTCTTCAGGAATTTTCAAAATAAACTCTCCATCTTTAGAATAAAGATATTTTTCTCTAGCATATCTAGCTATATAATCCGGATCTTGCAACTTATTTGCATCTACCTTCAATTTTTTTTCCTTATTTTTTAAAGAAATTAATTCTTCTTCCAAATCTTTTTTTTCTTGGTATTTATCATAAATTTCTAACCAGTACTTACCAATAGTAAAAGTAGTAAATCCTATGACAATAACAGAAGACAGACCTAAAAAGAGCATTCTTCTACGCCTTTTAGTCTTTGCTTTCGACTTTGCCATAATGATCACCTACTCTTTCACCATAAATTATAGACCAGTTTAAAGTATAGAGCAAGAATACCAAAAAAAAAAGAGAAATTTGACACTATTTTTTACGGATTTTTTTAAAGAATGGAAAGCTAATATAAAATCCTAAAAATAATAGACAATAAAAGTAGACATGAATAATTCCATGATTAATTTTCTGAAGGATTAAAAAATACAATAATGCCATATCTAATAAAAATAACAAAGTAATTAAAATTTGAACTACTATTTTTTTATAAAAAAGAAACTGATAATGAAGATTAAATAAAAAAGAAAAAAAGATACCGTAAAAAAAAGAAAAAAGTAAAGAATAAATTTGTATTTTTAAATTCATTATTTAAATAAACGATTAAATATACTATTCTCTTTATCTTTTTTCACATCTTCAATATAAGTCATACTATGAATAAGTCCTTTAATTGATACATTACCTTGCATAGTATCTAATTTAATTAACTCTAGTCCCTCTCCTTTAATCATTAAAAAGCCCATAATAGTATCTAATAAAAATTGTTCACTATCAAAATTCTCTATTTTTTTCACACCTGTAATAACTAGATTTTTTCTTTCTAACAAACTAATCCCATGATTATAATTATTAATAGTATCTTGTTTATCCATAAAGTCCTCCTGATAAATAATATGCAAAACAGAGAATTTTATGCAAAAAAAAAGAAGACTAACTAGTCTTCATTTTCAGTAGGTTCTTCAGCTTTTTCATAAGCATCTAAAATTGCTTCTTCAAACATTGCTCTAACTTCTGGATTAATTGGATGAGCAACATCACGGTAACCACCAGTAGCTGTCTTTCGGCTAGGCATAGCTATGAATAGTCCGTTGTCTCCATCAATAATTCGAATATCATGTACTGCAAAACTATCATCTAACAATACTGAAGCAATACCCTTCATGCGAGATCCTTCCTTATTGATTTTGCGTACATTTACAGATGTAATTTTCATGTAATATTCCTCCCTCTTAAAGTATTACACTTTACATTTTAATTCTATAATAATTATAAGAAAAATGCAATATTTTTTATACTTTAGAAAGAGTTTATGGTAAAATTTCTAAATTTTGAGTCAAAATATCACTATAACTAAATGTTTTTATTTTATTATTTTCAGTCTCTATAGTAAAAATTGCTGGATATAAATCAACAATTACACCATAAAACTCGTCCACCTGATTTCTTGCTCCATGAAATCGAAATGAGCACTTAACACCTTGATTCTGCTTCACCACTTTCTTTATATTATCTATCATCATCTAGGATACCCCACATACATAGTTCCATTTGTAATAATTCCCCCTATACCATCTTTGCCATATTTTGTTTTTTCTAAAATATTAAGTAAATCAATACTTTTATTCTTATCAGATAAGGCCAAAGAAGAAGCCAAAATTGCTGGATCCAAAGCATGAATATTAATTCTTTTTGGACTAGAAGCAAAATTTGCACCAGCTTTAATCAGTTCTTCATAATTAGATTGACAAGCACCCGCAATAATAATTAATTTATCTTGACTCTTTTCATATTTTCTAGCCTCTCTCACAGCTTCTATAAAATTAAGCGAATTTTGATAGTCACTCCGATTTTTCTTTAAATATGCATCATGTCCAGTAATAACAACAATATCTGGCTGAAATTCTTCTAACAAGCCATAAATCTTATGTGGAATTTCCATTTCAGAAACAGTAAGTCCATTAGCTTTAACATTCATTTCTTTATAAAAATTCATACATCTTTTAAGATAGTCACTATCACCATCTATATGTAAAATTTTACCAGGCAAATAAAAATATTGACTTCGATCCATTTGCAAAGAACGTAAATTTTTTTCAAGAATCTGCTGGTCAGAATCAAAAGACACCGTAGTTTTAACCAAATCAGATAAAGAACTATCAGCATAAAGTCTCAAGTCAACACCCTTTAAAAAGGCTATATTCCCGTCAATAGAGACTATCTTAAAAACGATATCATGATTATGAGAAATACGTGTAACATAATCACCTTCATTAAATTTCATACAATCATCTCCAATAAATTGTATGCAAAAAAAAAAGAAATATTCTAAACAGATAAGCCATTAGCAATATCTACAAATATTTCAACAGATAATTGCTCAGCACGAGCAGTCAAATCGTAACCGTATTTTTCCAAAATTAAAGAAATAGAATCTAAATCATATTTTTTTAAATTATTACGCAAATTTTTTCTTTTAAATTGAAAACTATCTTTTACCAATCTAAAAAATAAATCTTGATCCTTCAAAGGTAACAAATTATCTTTTCTCGTGAAAGATACTACTACACTATCAACATTAGGTTCTGGAATAAACTCTTTTCTAGAAACTAAAAATTCTTTTTTTATGATATAAAAATAAGATAAAAAAACAGTAATAGAACCATAATCTCTAGTTCCCGGAAGAGCAGAGAATCGATTACCAACTTCTTTTTGAACCATCATACAAATCTTTTGAAAATTCAAATGACTATCAATAATCTTCATAATGATTGGCGTTGTTATATAATAAGGAACATTACTAATGAAATACAAACTTTGATAAGAAAAACGTGAAATATCCTGTTCTAAGGAACTAGTTAAAAAATCCTGAAATAACACTTCTACATTAGAAAAATTTTCTAACTTCCTATGTAGTTCTCCCTGTAAGTCCGTATCAATCTCATAAGCCAACACATGTCCTGCTCTTTTTGCCAATTCTTGCGTTAAAATTGCTCCACCTGGACCAACTTCTATTACTAAATCTTTATCTGTCAGAGAACAAACATCTGCAATTCGTTCTACTACAGCTTTCCGTTTCAAAAAATTCTGACCATACCTTTTTTTAAAATCTACATTGTAATGTTCCATACTTATCACCACCAAAAATATAACATAATAAAAAAAGAAAGACAATAAATTAAATCACTTCAATGTCTTTCTCCAAAACAGACTGTTTTTTTGCCTCATTCAACTTCTTTTGTTTCATAAGTGTACGTACTTTAATTACTTCCACCATAATTAAATATAAAAGTGGAAGTGCTATACAAAGAATCCAGCCAAAATATGTAGACAAAAACTGCCTAATATAGCCGAGCATCGGAATTCTAAACAAGACTTTTCCATAAACGTTATCTTCATTAACTAAAACTCCATCAGCGACATTATTATTATCTCCTTTAGTACGATAAAGTAAAGAACCATCTGCCCCTTTTTTAATACCGATAATTCTATGAGTAATAATTTTACCAGCATAATAAGAATCCGTTGCTAAATAACTAATGATATCTCCCTGCTTTAAATCTTCAGGAGAAGTTCTGGCTACAATAATCGCATCTTGTACATTAATTGTTGGAACCATACTAGGACTCACAATAACATAAGCATCAAAAAGTGGCGGTTTATCTTCCCCAGAACGAAGATTATATAATAAATCAATAAAATAAAAAATAAAAAATAAAAAAACAAGAGCTAATAAAAGAAAGATAACATACAAAATAACCTTAGTTATAAAATGAAAGAAGAACTGTATGATTTCTTTGATAGAAACAACATCATCATGATTTGTATCAAAGTATTGTTTCATAATAGCCCTCCTATCTATCATCATAAACATAATAACACGCAAAAATCAAAAAAACCAGTTATAAGGTAAAAAAAAAGAGGAGTTTACATCCTCTAAATCGCTTTTGCTGTAACATTTAGTTTAATATCAAAATTCCGACTAACGGAATCAATAATAGTATCTTTAGATACCCACATACGTAAACGAAAATTCTCTCTAAGCTCTTTACTAGTTCCTGATGTATTCGCCAAAGTACCTGAATATAATACCATGCTACCTTTTTTACTTCCAAGGAAACTCACCTCTTCTAATGGTATAAATGGTTGGGGAATTTGAGTAATAGTAGTATCCTCATATCCGTTATCACCTAGACGTTGTAAATAAAATCTTACAGAAGAATTATCCAACATTGCTTGATTAGAAGAAATTTTTTCCACAGAAATTTCGTAATTAAGAGTAGTATGTGCAGATAGATTACTTTGCACGGTAAAATCATAAACATTGCCATTACCCTCCAATAACTTACCCGCATCATCAGAAATAGGCATAACATTTTCCATAGACAAAGATCCACGATTATTTTCTAAACCTAAAGAGATAGTTCCTGTAGAAATACCATTGGTATATGAATCTTTAAAAACAGTAGTGAACGCTGCATAAGAAACACCGACAAAAGCAATAATTAAAACAGCAATGCCAATAATAGATAATAAAATTTGTTTAGACTCTGACTGAATCATATAAAAACCTCCGTCTACTATAATAATTTAATCATATCATATAAAAATTAAAAATCAAAATAAAAGACTTCAAAGAAGTCTATTTTGCTTGTCCAAACACTTTGATTTTAACAGAATAAGTAGCACTAGGATCTACAACAGCACCCTCTCTTACCCATAATCTTAATCTATAGTTAACTTCTTTTTCTGAAGAAAGATTTACCTTATCCAACACCATAGATTTAGCGGGACTACCTAAAGTTGTTTTTTTCTTAATGGGAGTAAAAACAGTAGGATCCTCTACTTTGGCATAAGTACCACTACTCTGTTTTTCTAAATAAACAACGATATCATTATCGGGAATAGTAGAACTATCATCTTTTATCAAAGCAATTTCATATTGAACAGAAGCATCTTCATCCATCTTAGAAGAAACCGAAAAATCAAAATAACTCCCATCATCTCTTAAATCCTTGCCACTTTCATTAGACATAGGAGTCAAATTGGTAAGAGAAAATTCATTAGTAGAAGTTTTATAATTCATAGTAACAACACTATTTTTTACTACCTCATTCACGTTCTGTTTTTGTTCTCTAAAAAACATCATAAAAGCAAACACAACAACTAAAATTAAAATTAGACTAATCCCCAAAACAATAAATACTACATTTCTTGTCCTATAATTATTTTCCATATATCCTCCTAATCTATTACCTTAGCATAAAGTAAAATTTTAAAACTACGTTTTTCCATTGTAATTGGATAAGTATCCCTCAACCAAATACGTAATCTAAATTTTTTTGTTTCTTCTTTCTCCAATACACCTGAATAAAGTTTCTTTCCAGCAGGATCAGCCTTGGCTACTTTTAAATCACTATAAGTAGGAATAGACGAACGATAATCCTCCATAGGAGAATCATCTTTACCATCCGTCAAGTAAACTTTAACATAATCTGTAGGAAGCTCTAAAGCCACACCAACAGGTATAGCATAAATTTCATAATTAACAGATTCTATACCTTCCATAGTAGAAGAAATACTAAATTCACTATACCCATATTTTGTTTGATCAGGAGAAAATGTAAGTTGTTTCCCTATAGCATCAGTGATAGGCATAGAATTATCAACTTCTAAACCGTTAGAATTTTCTGAATAAGAAAAAATCAAAGTAGCATTTTTTGTATTCTCAGTATTACCATAAGAATAAAGAAATAGGCAAAGTATAAATGAAAAAATAGCTATCAAAATCAAAATAATCAAAATAAATAATGTCTGATGCTGCTGTAATTTATTAAATACTTTCATATAGCAACCCCTATCTTATAGTATTAAGAATACACTATTTTATCTTTTTTTTCAACCTAATCTAAATGAAAAATATACTTAGCATTAGATGTAGTAATTTCCGCCACTTGTTTAAGAGAAACATTCTTACAATTAGCTATTTTTTCCGCAATGAATGGTATATACTTAGAACTATTTTTCTCTCCACGATATGGAACCGGTGTTAAATAAGGACTATCCGTTTCTAAAACAATACTATCTAAAGGAATTTTAGTAACAGTATCTGCTAAATTGCTATTCTTAAAAGTAATAACTCCGCCAATTCCCAAAAAAAATCCCATTTTTATATATTCTTTTGCAGTTTCTAGACTTCCGCTAAAACAATGAATAACTCCGATTACAGAATATTTTCTCAAACAATCTATAGTATCAAAAGTAGCATCACGACTATGAATAACAACAGGCAAATGATGTTTCTCAGCAATAGCTAATTGTTTTTCAAACAAAGATATTTGTTTCTCTCTATTTTCTTTACCATAATGATAATCTAAACCGATTTCTCCCAATCCAACTACTTTATCTAAACATAACTGTTCCTCCAAGAAAGATAAATCTGAATCAATAATAATATCTGCTTCGGATGGATGATAACCAATAGTTACAAAAACATCAGAATATTTTTTTGCATATTCTAATGATTCACTAATACTTTCTTTCGTACATCCAGATATAATAATTGAACTTACTCCAGCCTGTCTATTTTCTTTTAAAACTTCTTCTATATTCTTATAATCTTCATTAGACAAATGACAATGTGTATCTACAAACATAAAATACCTCCAAAATAAAAATATCATATTAATGATATTTTTTCCACTCACAATATTTAGCTACAAAACGATAGGTTATTAAAAAAAACAAATAACAAACATCTAAAATATTTTTCGTAACACTTATATAAATAAGTAAGAAAAATATTCCTAAAAAGAAAACTAAATCTACTGTAAAAAACTGCACAATATTTTTTGACATAATCTTATCCTTTCTTACAGCAACTACTCTTTAACTATAACACACACAAAAAAAGAAAGACATAATTTTACATCTTTCTTTTTATAATTGACAAACTATTTTACATTTTCAGCAAAGAACTTATCTCTATCAATTCTTTGGAATAATACAGAAGGAGTTTCTAAATGATACTCATTAGAACTGTTATAAACAATATTTGTATCAGAAGTATTTAATTGCTTTCTAATTTCTTTACTAGTGCTTGGCATAAATGGTTCTAAATAAAGTGAACAAACGCGAATAGATTCTAATAAATGATAGATAACATTTTGTAAACGATCCTTTTTACTATCATCTTTAGCAAGAACCCATGGTGTTGTTTCATCTATATATTTATTAGTAAATCGTAATACATTAAATATCTCCGTAATAGCATCACTTATTTGTAAAGCATCCATCTTCTCTTCCACTATGTTTTCTAAATTTTTCAATTTACTTTCTAATTCTAAATCAATATCTTCTACAGCATCAGTACCACGAACAACTCCATCAAAATACTTATTGCCCATGGAAATAGATCTTTGTACTAAATTACCCAATACATTAGCTAATTCTCCATTAATATGATCAATTAATAAATCATAAGTAATATTACCATCACTAGCAAAAGGAATTTCATGTAGTAAATAATAACGTACTGCATCTACTCCAAAAGCTTCTACTAATTCATCTGCATAAATAACATTACCTTTAGACTTACTCATCTTATCATTATTCATAAGTAACCAAGGATGACCAAATATCTTCTTTGGAAGTGGAAGATCTAAAGACCATAAGAAACAAGGCCAATAAATAGAATGGAAACGTACGATATCTTTTCCTATAACTTGTAAATCTGCAGGCCATAACTTTTTAAACTCACCAGTTACTTCATCTACATCATAACCTATATTAGTAATATAATTAGTCAAAGCATCAAGCCATACATAAACAACATGGTTAGAATCAAAATCCACAGGAATTCCCCACTTAAATGAAGTACGAGAAACACATAAATCTTGTAACCCTGGTTTAATAAAGTTATTTAACATCTCATTCTTTCTTGCTTCTGGCTGGATAAAATCAGGATGACTTTCAATATATTCTTCCAACTGTTTTTGATATTTACTTAATTTAAAGAAATATGCTTCTTCTTTTGCCTCTTTAACTTCTCTACCACAATCAGGGCATTTTCCATCAACAAGTTGAGACTCAGTCCAAAAAGACTCGCAAGGAGTACAGTAAAGTCCAGTATATTCACCTTTATAAATATCACCTTGATCATACATCTTTTTAAAAATATGCTGAACTATTTTCTTATGATGAGGATCAGTCGTTCTAACAAATTTATCGTAACTAGCATCCATCAAATCCCAAATACGTTTTACTTCTGCTGCTTGTTCATCAACAAATTCCTGTGGACTTACACCAGCAATCTTTGCTTTCTCTTCAATTTTTTGTCCGTGTTCATCGGTACCAGTTTGAAAATAAACATCATATCCCTTAAATCTCTTATATCTCGCTATTGCATCTGCCAATACAATTTCATAAGTATTACCTATGTGTGGCTTACCAGATGTATAAGCAATAGCAGTTGTTAAATAAAATTTTTCTTTCATAATTCTCCCTCCTAATAAAAAAACTATTATAAACATAAGGACGAAGTTTCGCGGTACCACCTTATTTTATAATAGTAAATATTATACACTCAAATAGTTAACGCCTATCTACGATTACACCTACATATCGATGTAATAGTTCAGAAGCCATATCTTATAAAAAGTTTATTTCCTTTTTCACCAACCGGAATCTCTAAGCTAAACATTTTTTTATAAGACTCTTCCTCATCACAATCAATATGGCTAGAGTATAACATAAAAAAAACTATTCTTCAATATGTTTTCCTAAAAATTTAGAGACAACATCAGCCATCTTCTCTTCGACCTGACCAACACTTTGTTCAGAAATAATTAAAACTAAACCAATCGCATCACCATTCATAATAACTGGAGAAATAACATAAGCATACTGTTCTATATCAGAATCAAGAAGTTCAATATTATGTAATTCTCTCTCCACTACTATACTACGTTCTTTCATAATAAATTCTAAAGCTTTAGAAATAGATTTATTCAAATACTTCTTTTTTAGATTTCCACTAGCTGCAATAAAATTATCACGATCTGTAATAAATACACTCTGTCCTGTAACTGAATTTACAATATCAACCAATTGTTTAGAAATCTCATCCATATCCGTCATCTTAGAAAACTTTTTTAAAGCAATCATTTCTCTATCTACAAAGATTTCTAAAGACTCACCATCCCTGATTCTAAGAGTACGGCGAATTTCTTTTGGAATAACAATTCTTCCTAAATCATCCACTCTTCTAACTACACCTGTTGATTTCATATAATTATTCCTCACTTTCCCATACTACTATTGTTTCAATTTTTTCTAAATTTATACCGCTTTTCATAATTTATTATAATCAATATTCCCAAAATTTCCCTTGGTAAATATTTCCATATCAAAAAACATACAAAAAAAAGAAGAACATTTTTTGTCTTCTTTAATATATTTACTCATTTCCATTTAATAAATAAGAATTCAACTTAGTAAATAAAAATCTTTCTCCTTGTTCTCTCACACCATTAACTAAGGTCGTATCCTTAACAATTACTTTAAAATCTATACTTTCTAAAAGCTGCTTGATATAAGCAGAACGAACAAATTTTATCATCTCATTTGAAAGTGTATCAGCAGTTTTTTCATCAATGTTTTTTGTAAATAATTGATTTACATTTTTGACAATTTTTTTCTCAATTATAGTACTAATATCTGCTTTTATTGTTTTTTTCAATTTACGATTTAAAGGAATAAAATCTTTTTTATTAAATTTAATAACATCAGTTTCCTTTTTTGGAGAAAAAGAAATAATAATTTTTTGGAGTTCAGTTATCCTTATTTTTTTCCAATCAGAAATATAAGTAATAACTTTTTTTCGATAATCCTCTAAAATTTTATCTAACACATCCGCTTTAATAATTGTCTTATGTCGTTTAGCTAACTCTAAAAACTTACATTTAATAACATCCATAGAATCAAGCGGAGGTTTTTTTAATAAAGATAAAATATCATCATCAAACAAAGAGATAGTATTATTTTTCAAGGTTTCTAATACTGCATTTTTATAATTTTCAAAGTGTTTTTGTCTAAAATCCTCAATTGTCTCCTGATTCATACTACCACATCCTAGTATTGTAAGTGTAACAAATGCAACTTCATCTAGTCAAGATTATGACAAAAATTTGCCATAAATTAAATCAAGTAAAGAAACTAAATAATAAATCGGATGTTTTTCTAATTTTATAATATCTAAAATAATCACCAAATTAGAACCCCTACTTAAAAATCTAAAAGAGGGACTAATCTCATAAGAATCCATAAACAACTCATCAACTCTAAATTTAGAGACAACTTCCTCTGGAAATACAAGTTCAATAGAATTCTTAGTTTGAGATACACGTTTAACACCCACTCGTTTAGCCAACTTTTCAAACCACTCTTCATACATATAAATAAGCATATCATCATTTACTCTTCCAAATCTATCTTCTAACTCAGCTTTAACATCTTCCAATTTTTCTGCAGAATCAATTTCATTGATTTTGCGATGAATTTCAATCTTTAAGTCATCTTCAGAAACATAATGATCATCAATATGCGTACTAACATTTAGTAGCGGTTTACTATCAATTTCTTCTTCCTCTAGTGGTAATTCTATATTCTTCTTACGAGCTACTTCTTCATTTAAAAGTCTTAAATACAAATCAATTCCAACAGAATCAATAAATCCAGCTTGTTCACTACCTAAAATATCACCAGCACCACGGATAGACAAATCCCGAGTAGCAATACTAAAACCACTACCAAGAGCAGTAAATTCTTTAATTACATTAAGTCTTTTAACAGCAGATTCTGTTAATACTTTAGCAGGATGATACATTAAATAAGCATAAGCAAACTTATCACTACGACCAACACGACCACGTATTTGATAAAGTTGACTAAGTCCAAATCTATCAGCATCCATAATAATTAAAGTATTAACATTAGGAATATCAATACCAGTCTCAATAATCGTTGTACAAACTAAAATATCATATTCATGATTAATAAAATCTAAAATTCTATTTTCCAAAGCATTTTTATTCATTTGTCCATGAGCAGTTATAATTCTGGCATCTGGAACTAAATTTTGAATACGATACATTTCTTCTTCTATAGACTCAACTTTATTATACAAAATAAATACTTGACCATCGCGAGATAACTCTTTATAAATAGCATCCTTCAAAATTTGATTATTCTCTTCAATTACATAAGTCTGAACAGGATAACGATTAACAGGAGGAGTCTCAATTAATGATAAACTACGAATACCTACTAATGACATTTGCAATGTTCTAGGAATTGGTGTAGCAGTTAATGTTAAAACATCAACATTGGTTTTATATCGCTTGATTTTCTCTTTATGAGTAACTCCGAAACGTTGCTCTTCATCAATAACCAAAAGTCCTAAATTTTTAGGTTTGATATCATCACTCAATAAACGATGGGTACCAAAAACTAAATCAATAGTACCATTAGAAATTCCTTCAATAATCCTTTTAACCTCTTTAGGAGAAGTAAATCTATTTAAAAGACCAATAGATACAGGAAAGTCTTTAAAACGTTCCATAGCATTTTCGTAATGCTGATTTGAAAGAATAGTAGTAGGACATAAGAAAAGTACCTGTTTAGAATCTAAAATAGCCTTAAAAGCTGCTACAAAAGCAACTTCAGTTTTTCCAAAACCAACATCACCACATAATAAACGATCCATTGGTGTAGGTTTCTCCATATCTTCTTTAATCTGTGCAATAGCTCTTTTTTGATCTGGAGTAAGTTCATAAGGAAATTCTGCTTCAAAATCTAACAACATATCACAATCAGGAGAAAAAGCAAATCCTTGTCGTGCTTCACGCTCAGCATATAGTTGTAATAAATCATCCGCCATATCCTGAACTTTCTTTTTAACTCTATTTTTCGTCTTCTCCCATTCACTACCACCAAGTTTATTTACTTTAGGAGCATATCCCTCTTTACCAGTATATTTGTTAAGTAAATCTATCTTCTCAACTGGTATATATAATTTATCTTCTCCCTGATACAAAACTTCTACATAGTCTTTTTGAACACCTGATAAACTAAGAGTTTTAATCCCATTATAAACACCAATACCATGAATATTATGAACAACATAATCACCAACAGATAATTTATTAATATCCGAGATACTAGAAGAATATTTAAATTTAGTACGATATTTCTTTTGTTTTTCTTTTACTAAAAACAATTCGTTGGCAGTCAAAAATACATAGTTTTGATAAACAAAACCTGCTTTCAAAGGAGTAGAAACTAAATTCACTTCATTCGGGATAATATGATCAAAATCAGTCTCTACTACTTTCATATTAAGAAATTTCATAACACTAAAAATTTGATATTTTTTTAAACATAATACAACAGTCTTTCCATCATTAATAGACTGACGAATAAACTGATTAATAGAATCGGCATTTTCATTAAAGTTATTAATTGTATGAACACTTAAATCTAATATATTATTAGAAAGATAATGATCAATATTCATATAATAAATAGGAAAAGTTGGATGAATATCTAAAAAATCAAACATATATTTTCCATTAAACTCTGCATCTTTAGTACTGCGATAAGTTAAAACCTCTTCCATAATTTGCGAAAAACTAACTTTTAACTGTTCATAATCCTTGAAAAAAGTAATAGAATCTCCCAAATAATCCAAGATTGAAGAAACTTCCTCATAAAAAGGTAAAAACTTTTGCTTAGAAGAATCTTCTTCTACTATTTTTGTTGTTAAAAATTCAGAACAAGGACGTATCAAAATTGAAGAAATACTAGATAAAGATTTCTGCGTATTACAATCAAAATAACGAATAGATTCTATTTCATCATCAAAAAATTCAATACGAACTGCAGTATCACTTTCCACAGGAAAAACATCAATAATAAAACCACGTACTGCAAATTCACCTGTTTTATTAACAATTGTATCTCGAGTATAACCAGATTGAACTAATTTTTCCACCAATTCTTGTGGATTAATAGTATTACCAACCTCTAGATTTAAAAAAGCCTGTTGATAATTTTTTTTTGTTGGTAAAAAACGCAAATATCCCATCAAGTTAGTAATAACAATATTAGGTTGTTCTAAAACTTTATTAATAGTTTCCAAACGATTATAACGAAGTTCAGGGCTGATAGCTAAAGCTTCACTAGTTAAAAAATCATCCATAGGAAACAAACTAACATTATCTGTATAATTAGATAAAGAAGAATACAATTGATTTGCTTCATATAAAGAATTAACAACAACTAAAATATTTTTCTTTTCTCTTTGCAAAGTAGAATATAATAAGACACAAAAAAACTCATCGGTAACACCAGTAATACCCATGTTCTTTTTTAATTCTATAGTTCCGATTTGTTCAAAAACATTCATAAAATCACCTGTTTTTACGATTATAGCGATTCATTAAAGATAAGAAATCTAATTTAAAATAGTCATCAATCACATCAACTAAAGACGTAAATAACTCTAGCAATTGTTTCTCTTCATCTTTAGAAAATCTACCCAAAACATAATCTTTAGTTTCACGTGACTTATCATTAGAAATTCCTATTTTTAAACGCTTATATTGTTGAGTATGAATACATGCCTCAATATTACGTAATCCATTATGTCCACCACAAGAACCTTTATCTCTTAATTTAAAATTACCTACATTCAAATCTAAATCGTCAGAAATAACTAATAAATCAGAAGTATCAATCTTAAAAAAATTAATAAACTGTGAAACAACAGTACCAGATAAATTCATATAAGATTGAGGTTTCAAAAATATAACTTTTTCTCCATTTAGATTAATTTCACAATAAAGACCTTGAAACTTATTTTTCCAAGTTATAGAAACATTTTTATAATTTAAATAATAATCCAAAAAAGAAAAACCAACATTATGCCTAGTACCTTCGTATTCTCTACCAGGATTTCCTAAACCAACTATAATTTTCATAACATCACCTCTAATTAAAATTATTTCCCGGGAAATAATTTATTTTTTATTCTCATGATATTCCTTATAAATAATAGATTTCGCAACGCCTCTTTCCTTTGCAACAGTTTTGATAGCATCTTTTTCACTCATACCATCATCTAAATAAAGATTAATATGTTCTAAAATAGACATACTAGAATAATCTATATCTTCATGATTACCATCAACAACCACAACAAATTCTCCCTTTAATTCAGGAACAATTGGAATAAGCTCCTGTATTGTACCACGACAAATCTCTTCATGCAACTTTGAAATTTCTCGGTGAATACTAATATTACGATTACCAAAAACCTCTAACATATACATTAATGTCTTTTCTATACGATGTGGTGCTTCATAAAAGATTAATGTATAAGGCAACTTACTTAAACTGATAAGTTCTTTTTTTATTTTAGATTCTTTAGTCTGTAAAAAACCATAAAACAAGAATGGAGAAGGAGAAAGTCCAGAAGATGTTAACGCAGGAACAAAAGCAGTTGCTCCAGGAAGAGCGATAACATTGAAATGATTATCTATAACCGCTTTAGAAACTACATATCCTGGATCACTAACAATTGGAGATCCCTGATCAGTAATTAACCCTATATTTTTACCATTTTTTAATTCTGAAACAATATATTCTTTTATTTTATCTTCATTATATTCATGACAACTAACAAGTCGCTTCTTAATGTTAAAGTGATTTAATAACTTACTACTTTCTCTAGTATCTTCGCATAAAATAAAATCTACCATTTCCAAAACTTTAAGTGCTCTAACTGTAATATCATCCAAATTTCCAATAGGAGTAGGAATCAAATATAAACTAGCACTTCCATCATAACTACTCTGTCTCATGCTTAACCTCCAACAAAAACTTTTCATATTCACTAGTTTTAGTACCATTCTTCATATACATAATAAATGGATGTTCTACTTTTAAACCAGATTTCCCATGCTTAGTTCCTTCTAACAAAACTAAAGTAGAAGGTTTATCGGCCTTCTCATGAACAAACTGAATTCTCTTGGGTTCAATATGATATTTACGAAATAAATCAAAAATCTCTAATAAGCGCTCAGTTCGATGAACAATAGCAAAATTACCGTTATTTTTCAACAATCGAGAAGCAGTATGAATAACATCTTCTAATGATATACACACTTCATGTCTAGCAATCATTTTTTCTTCTTGTTCATTAAAAAAATTCTTATCATTTACTTTAAAATATGGAGGATTACAAGTAATAACATCATATTCTTCAATTGTATCAGACGTGACATAATCTTTCATATCAGAATTTATAATAGAAATTTGAGATTCAAGATTATTGTATCTAATAGACTTTTCAGCTAAATTAGACAAAGATTTCTGAATTTCAACTCCAACAATAGGTTTATCCGTACGAAGAGATAAAATTAGTGGTATCACCCCATTACCAGTACCTAGATCAAGAATCTTTTTATCGCGTAAACGAATAGTAACAAAGTTAGAAAGCATTACGCTATCTAAAGAAAAAGAAAAAAAGTCTGTATTTTGATAAATCTTACGATTAGGATAACCTAAAATATCATTCAACACTTCCATGATATTCTTCCTTCTTCATCTCAACAATCCCTTTTTCCTTTAAATCAACTTGAAAAGTCCCCTTAAAAACATCAATAGAAGAGACTTTTCCAATACCAGATTCAGTTTCCACTATACTTCCCATTTTAGGATATCCTTTTTTTAATTCTGTATATAAATCATTTTCATATCCAAGACAACACAAAAGTCTACCACAAATTCCATTAATTTTAGAAGGATTTAAAGCTAAAAATTGATTCTTAGCCATATTAATAGACACACTATTAAAATCAGTCAAAAACGTATGACAACATAAAAACAATCCACAAGGTCCTAATCCTCCTACTTTCTTAGCTTTATCACGTACACCAATTTGTCGAAGTTCAATACGAGTTTTATATTTCTGAGCTAACTTTTTAGCTAACTCTCTAAAATCAACTCTGTTATCCGCAACAAAAGAAAAAACCAACTGACTCTTATCAAAAGTATAATAACAATCTACAAATCCCATATTCAAATCTAAATCATTACTATATTTTCTAGCTACTTCTAGGGCTTTTTTTGCTTTTTCATCATTTTCAGATAAGATTTTTCTATCATCATCGGAAACTTTTCTAACAACTTTTTTTACAGAATCAGGTAAATTTTCTTCTTTTTCCATATAAGAAGCTTTCTTTATAATACCTGAATCAAGACCAGATTCAGTTTCAACAATTACTAGATCATTAACAACTAAATCCAATTCACTGGAATCAAAATATGCAAAAACCTTTGTAACAGGAAACATAACTTGAACAACTTTCTGCATCTATTTCACCTCCACAAATCTAGAATAAATACAATCTAACCACAATTTATAATTTATATTATACATCAATTTAGGAATTTCTTCTTCAATTATAGTAATATAAGATAAAAGTATATTAGCATCAACACTATCTAAAAAAGACAAGTTAGAATTCTCATTTCCTTGAGATTTAGTAGATAAATAGTTAATAAGGATTTTTTCAATAACAAAAAACATTCCTTTAGCAACCTCTTTATCAGGTAATATTGAATCATAAATTTCTTTATAATGAATAAATAAATCTTCAGGATGAGCAAGATACTTCATAAAAGTCATAACATTATCATCAATATCTCCAAAATCAGAATCATCCAATAAAGACAGGACCTGACATCTAGATAAAATTGTATCCAACACTTGATAACGATTACTAGTAAGTAATATAGCAATAATACCCTCTTCTGGCTCCTCCAAAAACTTCAATATAGTATTAGCAGAAGATGGGTTCAATTTCTCAGCATTCTTAATGATATAAACTCTTCTCTGACCAATCAAAGATTTATTCTGATACTCATCTTTCAAAGATAAAAGTTGACTCTTTTTTATCTGATTACCCTCAGCCTCAATAATTTGTAAATCAGGAAAACTATTTTCATCAATCAATCTACAACTATTACAACGATTACAATTTAAATCTTTCACTTTATTAACAGACTCTGGACATAAAATCATTTTAACAAACAATAAAACAAGAGGAAACTCTAAAGAGAAATCCCCTAATTCTATTAAATAAGAATGAGATAACTTATTAGATTGCATAATTTTTTCAATATAATTAACAAATCGTTCTTGTACATAAGTTAAATCATTCATAAACATCACCTATTATAAAATCAAAATCTTAAATAACACTAATGCAATTAGTGCTGGAGCTCCCAAGAAAGTTACAGAAAACAAAGTTATAAAATTAATTGGTAAAATCATATTAAAATTAACTGCAATCAAATTATAACCATATAAAAGGAACCCACTAATAACAATCTTTTTAACAATTCCAACTATTTTTTTCATATCATTATCTCCTCGATAAAAAATATGAAAAAATACAGCTTTTATTCTATTTCTTTTCTATCATTCAAAGCTCGTTCTAAAGTAAGACTATCAACATATTCCATATCAGCTCCCATAGGAACACCACTAGCAAGCCGAGTAACTTTTACTCCCATTCCCTCTAGAACTCTCTTAATATATAAAGCTGTAGTTTCTCCTTCAATACTAGGACGAAAAGCAAAAATAACCTCTTTAAATTGTTCTTCCTTAATTCGATCAATCAACCTATCCAATCCAATATCCTCAGGATTTATACCATCAAGAGGAGAAATCAACCCATCTAAAACATGAAACATTCCATGGAACATACCTAATTTTTCAAACAAAAATACATTTTTAGTATCTTCTACTACACATAAAGTGGTTTTATCTCTTCCTACATCAGAACAAACAAAACAAACATCTGTATCAGTAAATGTATTGCAAATAGGACAAGGATGAATCTTTTCTTTTACTTTATTCAAACTATCTGAAAAAAGTTCAACTTGCTCATCCTCTAAATCCAAAACAGAAAAAGCTAAACGCTCAGCAGTTTTTTCACCAATACCTGGTAAATATTTAAAAGATTCTATTAAATTTTTAATACTCTCAGGATACATAAATCAACTTAAAATAATCCAGGTATATTACCAAATTTTCCCATTTTCTTTTCTGTTTCTTCATCAATTTTCTTCATAGCTTCATTCACTGCTACCATAATCATATCTTCTAACATCTCTAAATCTTCAGCATCTAAAGCATTAGATTTATCGATTTCTACTTTTACGATTTCTTTTGTACCTTTTAAAGTTACTTTTACTAAAGAACTTTCCCCTACAAATTCTTTAGAATCAATTTCTTCCTTTACATTCATCATATCTTTTTGTAATTTTTGTGCTTGTTTCATCATTGCTTGTATATTCATAAATCTTCTCCTTTTAATCAAATTCTACGATATCGCCAAATATAGAAGCGGCATCATTAGATATTATATCATTAGTTTCTTCTTTTTTAAACAGTTTCTCCGGCTCCTCTTTTATTTCATAATGTTCACCATTCTTCAAATGACTAATATATTCAGATTTTAATTCATTCCATTGATTATCTGTAATAATAGCAAATTTCTTAACAGAACCAGTTATTTTATTATAAACATCTTCCATTTGCTCTAAATGTTCTAAATTTTGTTGCACAATAGAATCATATTCATAGCTAAGAACAATAATATCATCGCTAGCAACTCTAAACTTAGAATTTAAAATTTCACATACTAAGTATCCAATTTGTTGATCAAAAGTATAATCATTCAAAAGACTAAGCTTACTCATCTCTTGTGTTAATACTTGCTTATTCGCTAAAGCAAAAGCATTGTTAATTCGAACATTTATAATCTCATCTAAATTCAAAATATCCCCAACTGTTTTTGAAACAGAATTATCATTATCTTCTAAATAAACAGCATCGTCCAAAGAATCATTTTTTTCATCCTTAGTATCATCAACAACTATTTCGTCAGATACCACAATTGGCTCTTCTTTAACAATAGAAGTTTCAATAGTTTTTTCAGAAATAGATTCATTCTTTTTATCATTAAAAATAACACTATTTTTTTCTTGAGAAACCTTAATATCACTTGATTTTCCAACAAAATCACCGTTAATAGAAGACATAAAATTCAACAATAATATTTCAATATAAATTTTAGGATTACCACTCTTTTTAATATCGAACATTTTTTCGTTTATAACTGTTATTAATTTTTCCACAAGACTAATATCATAGTCACAATTTTTAGTTTTTGTATAATAATCCACTAATAAATCTCTCAAATAATACATAAATTGTGAGGTAATTTGAACTAGATTTTTTCCACAATCATTAAACTTAGTAATCTGGGATAATACTTCTTTAAAATTACAACTAAATATGGAATCAGAAAATATTTTTAAATCTCTTTTAGTAATCAACCCATTAAGTTCAGTATAAATATCCATTGTGATCAAATCATCTGTATAAGAGCTCAATTTATCAAGCATTCCCAAGGAATCTCTCATTCCTCCATCTGCTGCTAAAGCAATTTCCTTTAGTACGTCATTCTCTACCTTTATATTTTCACAATTACAAACATATTCCAATCGACGAATTAACATATCAGTAGATATTCTTTGAAAAGAAAAACACTGGCAGCGAGAAATAATAGTTTCAGGAACTTTCTGAGGATCAGTGGTTGCTAAAATAAAAATTGCATGTTCTGGTGGCTCTTCCAAGGTTTTTAATAAAGCATTAAATGCTCCTATTGATAACATATGAACCTCATCTATGATATAAACCTTATACTTTAATTCAGCTGGAACTAAATTAATCTTATTACGCAACTCACGAATTTCATCAACGCCATTATTAGAAGCAGCATCAATTTCTAAAATATCAACACATTCTTTTTCGCTAGCAGCTAAACAGTTTTTACATTTTCCACAAGGATTACCATCAATAGGATTTAAGCAGTTAACAGCTCTTGCAAAAATTTTAGATAAAGAAGTTTTTCCAGTACCTCTAGAACCAAAAAACATATAAGCATGACAAAATTTATGCTGTTCAATTGAATTTTTTAAGACTTTAACAATAGAAGTTTGCCCAACTACATCATCAAAAGTCTGTGGTCTATATTTTCTATATAAAGCTTGATACATAGGTACACCTCCAATAAACATCTATATTATACCATAAAAAAAGAAGAAATCTTCTAACTATTTCTTCTATTTCTAAAAAAGTCCTTCATAATTTTATCAACTTTTTCCACAGCTAAATCATTAATAATAGGAACACTAGCATTATTTTTATCAGACTCTAAAATTTTCAAAACTATTTCATAATTTCTAAAATCAGAATTAGACAATCCACAGAAGATGTGACTAACTCTCGCTTGCTTTAACGCACTAGCACACATAGGACAAGGTTCTAAAGTAATATAAACATCACACCCATCTAATCTCCAATTATTAAGTTTTGAAGAAGCTTCTTCTATAGCCAAGATTTCCGCATGTTTTGTAGCAGAATTCATCTGTTCCTTTCTATTATGAGTAAGAGCCAATATTTGATTATTTTTAACAATTACACACCCAACAGGGACTTCATCTTCTTCAAAAGCCTTTTTTGCCTCTTCTATAGCCATATCCATATATTTTAAATCCATAATCCACCTCAAAATAAAAGCGCACATAAAAGTTGACTATTAAGGCTGCTACTTCCCAGTCCTGACCTGTTTCTAGTACTTTTATTGCGCTATAAATATTTTAATACAAACAATTAACTTTGTAAACTATAAACCAAGATCATCTATAAAAAAAACGTTTTATATGTTCCACGTGAAACTATCATTAAAATTTTACTCCCATAAAATGTATTTCACTGCATAATTTATCACATCATTAAATAAATATAAAATACACTTTCATATTTTCTAACATTACATTTATTAAAATAAAGAAACCTCAGTAAAAAAAGCGTTGTTAAACTCTAATAATCACATCAATTATAGATAAAAACCAACATTAATTAACCAAAAAGCAAATTATTTCCCAAAAATTATTTCCTGGGAAATAATTTATATCAACATAATATAAGAATATAAAATAAAAAATGTTCCACGTGAAACTTCTTAAAATGATATCTCCGATGCAACTCTCCAAACATAAATTTCTTTTTCATATTAATAATTACATTAACTAATTATAAAAAATAACATTATAAATATTTAAATAAAATCATTTCTCCGATATGGTTCTTTATCTCATCTTTTTCTTTTTAAATATGAAATACTACCTTCTCATATAATAAAAATATTTTTAAATGTTCCACGTGAAACATAAAATATTAAATTATTTCCCAGGAAATAATTTTGCTAAATTGCGTTTTGAATTTTTACTTTTTCAAAACATTTTATCCACAGATAAAATGTAAAAAATACGCAGAAAAGAAAAATATAAATCGTATATATGTTGATATATAAACAAATTAAAACGCAAAAGAAAAAACAAAAATTGAAATTCAATTTTTGCTTTTAATTTTTTTATAACTCATTACTTTAATAATTACTCATCATTTTCAGTATTCTGCGTTTTTTCTTCGCTTGAAATATCTTTTTCCACAGGTACTGATTCCGCTTCTTCACCAGTACTTTCTGTGCTTTCTTCTGTTTCTTCTTTTTCCACAACTGCTACAGTAGAAACTTTTTGATCTTCTTTCAAATTAATCAATCTAACTCCTTGAGTAGCACGTTTTAATGTAGACACTTGCTCTAATGGTAACTTAATAATAATTCCACTGTCGGTCATAATCATCAAATCATAATCATCACCTGGATTTACACATTTTAAAGCAACCATCATACCATTTTTATCAGTAATATTAAGAGCTTTAACCCCCTTACTTCCACGATGAGTTAAACGATATTCTTCAATTTCAGATTTTTTACCATATCCATTCTCTGTAACGATAAGAATCAACTGATTTGGCTTAATAACTTCAGCACCTATAACTTTACTATCTTCAAGTTCAATTCCTTTAACACCAGAAGCGCTACGTCCCATAACACGAACTTCATCCTCATTAAAACGAACCATTCGACCATTATTAGCACCGATAGCAATCTCATCATTTCCTGTAGTAACTCCTACATAAATCAATTCATCATCTTCTTTTAATGTTATCGCAATCTTACCACTCTTACGAATGTTATCAAATTCAGACAATTCTGTACGCTTAATTATTCCATTCTTAGTAACAAAAACCAAATATTTATGCTCTTCATTATCAGCAGATAAAGAAATTATCGAACTAATGTTTTCTTCTTTTTCTAACTGTAACAAGTTAATAATTGGCAAACCTTTAGATTGCCTACTAAATTCAGGAACCTCATAACCTTTCATTCTATAAATTCTACCTCTATTAGAGAAGAATAAAATATAATCATGGGTTTTCATAGAAACTAATTGTTCTACAAAGTCTTCTTCATTTGTAGACATACCTTTAATACCTACACCACCACGATTTTGTGTCTTATAAGTATCAGCTTTTAGTCTCTTAATATAACCCTTATTTGTTAATGTAACAATAATATCCTCAACAGGAATTAATGACTCATCTTCAATATATTCTATAGCTGTCATATCAATATTTGTACGACGTTCATCACCATATTTATTCTTAATCTCAGTCATTTCATCCTTAATAATTTGTAACACTTTAGCTTCACTTGCCAAAATAGACTTCAACTCCTCAATTTCAGCAAGCAATTCTTGCAATTCATTCTCAATTTTATCTCTTTCTAAACCTGTCAAACGTCTTAATTTCATCTCTAAGATAGCTTGTGCTTGAGCTTCTGACAATTTATAGTTATTTCTAAGACCAATCATAGCCTCTTCATCATTCTTAGCTGACTTAATTAATTGAATTATCTCATCAATATGATCTAAGGCAATCTTTAATCCCTCTAAAATATGAGCTCTAGCTTCATCCTTAGCTAAATCAAACTTTGTACGACGAATAATAATTTCTTTTTGATAATCAATATACTTAGAAATGATATCCTTTAATCCCAAAGTTTTTGGAACTCCTTGATCTAACATCAAGAAAATAATTCCATAATTTGTCTGAAAAGCAGTATGCTTATATAAATTATTAAGCACAACTTGTGGATTAGCATCTTTCTTAAGAGTAATAGTAATCTTAATACCATCTTTTAAGTCTGTGTGATAATCGGTAATTCCATCAATCACTTTATTATGAACAAGTTCAGCTACTTTATTCTTTAATTCTAACGTATTAATTCCATAAGGAACTTCGTCTACAATAATATAATGTCTACCATTTTTTTCTTCGATTCTAGCTTTACTACGAATAGTAATACTTCCTCTACCCGTTTCATAAGCCTTCTTAATACCACTATTACCTAAAATGGTTGCACCCGTTGGAAAATCAGGTCCCTTAATATATTGCATTAATCCATCAACATCAATATCAGGATTATCAATATAAGCAATACATCCGTCAATAACCTCTTTTAAGTTATGTGGTGGAATATTTGTAGCCATACCAACAGCAATTCCCATAGTACCATTCACTAAAATATTAGGAAATCTAGATGGTAATATTTCAGGTTCTTTCTCAGATTCATCAAAGTTAGGAATAAAATTAACAGTATCCTTATTAATATTTCTAAGCAACTCCAATGAAATCTTAGATAAACGAGATTCGGTATAACGCATTGCTGCCGCACCATAACCTTCAATATTACCAAAGTTTCCATGACCATCAACTAACATATAACGATATGAAAAATCTTGTGCCATACGAACCATAGCCTCATAAATACTAGAGTCACCATGTGGATGATATTTACCCATAACATCTCCGACGATTCTAGCACTCTTTTTATGAGGTTTATCAGGTGTATAACCAGATTCATACATAGAGTATAAAATACGTCTATGAACAGGCTTTAAACCATCCCTTAAGTCAGGTAAAGCACGCGATACAATAACGCTCATAGAATATTCAAGGAAAGAATCCCTTACTTCATTAACTATATTATTTTGTTCTAATTTATCCATCTCTTCCTACCTCCCTAAATATCCAAATTCTGTACATAAACAGCATTTTCTTCAATAAATTCACGTCTAGGGCCAACCTCTTCTCCCATTAATTTAGAGAATGTTTCATCAGCAGCCATAGTATCTTCAACAGTTATCTGACGTAACACACGTTTTTCAATATCCATAGTAGTCTCATTTAACTCTTCAGCATCCATTTCTCCTAAACCTTTCATACGCATAATATCATACTTTGTATTTGGAGAAAGTGTTGCTAAATACTCATCTCTTTCTTGTTCATTAAGCACATACTTAATATTTTTACCATGTTTAATAACAAACAATGGTGGTTGAGCAGCATATACATGCCCTGCCTCAACAATTGGTCTAAAGAAACGATAGAATAAAGTAAGCAACAATACACGAATATGAGAACCATCAACATCAGCATCTGTCATAATAATAATTTTGTCATATCTTAACTTACTTAAATCAAAATCATCGCCAATACCAGTTCCAAAAGCTGTAATAATAGTACGTATTTCTTCATTAGCAAGAGCTCTATCAAGTCTAGCTTTCTCAACATTCAAAATCTTACCACGTAAAGGTAAAATTGCCTGCCTCATACTATCTCTACCTTTAATAGCAGAACCACCTGCAGAATCTCCCTCGACTAAGAATATTTCACATTCAGAAGGATCCTTACTCTTACAATCAGAAAGTTTACCATAGAAATTAGTAATATCTAAATCTCCTTTTCTACGAGTTAACTCTCTAGCCCTTTTTGCTGCTACTCTAGCACGAGAAGCTGTCATACTTTTTTCAACAATAATCCTAGCTTGATCTGGATTTTCCATCAAAAATCTTTCAAAAGCAGCTGAGAAAATACGATCTGAAATACCTCTACACTCACTATTTCCAAGCTTTGTCTTTGTTTGACCTTCAAATTGAGGATTTGGATGTTTAATAGAAACTATCATAGTAAGACCTTCTTTAACATCATCCCCTGTTAAAGAATCATCATTATTTTTTAATAAACCATTACTAGTAGCATATTTATTCAAAATACGTGTTAAAGCACGTCTTACCCCATCTTCATGAGTACCTCCTTCTGGAGTATTGATGTTATTAACAAATGAATAAATACTAGAATTATAACTTTCGTTATATTGCAAAGCAACTTCCAATGAAATATCATTTTCAATCCCCATACAATCAATAATAGTCTCATGAATAGGCTTCTTATCTTTATTTAACATCGCTACATATTCACTAATTCCTCCTTCATAACAGAAAGAATCAGATTTATCATCTTCTCTTAAATCATATAAACTAATTCTCAAGCCTCGATTTAAAAAAGCAAGTTCACGAAGTCTAGTTTTTAAAATCTCATAATCAAAAATAGTAGTTTCCTCAAAAATATCTGGATCAGGTTTAAAAGTAACGGTAGTACCTGTTCTATCATCATCACAACTATCAATTATCTTTAAATCTTCTTCTGGATGCCCTCCATTAACATAACGTTGATAATAAACATTGCCATTCTTATAAACTCTAACTTCCATCCATTCAGATAAAGCATTTACAACACTAGCTCCTACTCCATGAAGACCACCGGATACCTTATATCCTCCTCCACCGAATTTTCCACCAGCATGTAATACTGTATATACTGTTTCTACAGTACTTTTTCCAGTTTTTGGATGGATTTCCACAGGTACTCCACGACCATTATCCTTAACTGTAATTGTATTTTCTTTACCAACTTCAACCTCAATATGAGTACAATATCCTGCTAATGCTTCATCAATTGCATTATCAACAATTTCCCATACTAAATGATGCAATCCTCTAGCACTAGTAGTACCAATATACATACCTGGTCTTTTTCGAACTGCCTCTAATCCTTCCAAAACTTGAATGGCTGAGGAATCATATTCTTTTTCTACTTTTTCTTCATTCATATATAATACCTACTTTCTCTCAACTTTTCCATTTTTCACGTTGTATATATAAGCATCCGCTAAATACTTCTTATTTATATTTTTTAAATCAGTAGTTGTAATAACACTCTGAATACCAGTATGAATTAACTTTAAAAGTCGATTTCTCTTTTTTAAATCCAATTCGCTAAATATATCATCCAAAAGAAGCACAGGTTTAGTTTTCAAAATATCTTCAAAAATTGGAATTTCAGCCAACTTATAAGCAAGTATAGCCGTTTTTTGCTGCCCTTGAGAGCCAAAATACTTCAAATCTTTACCACAAAAGACAAAAGAAAAATCATCACGATGTGGTCCTACAAGAGTCATGCCGTAATTCAATTCCTTCTTATAATTCTTTTTATAATAATGTTTCAAACATTTACGAATGCTTTCATTATCATAAGAAGAAAACTCTATATTGGGTTGATACTCTACTACTAATCCAACTTCTCCATTAATATCTTTATAATAAGTATTTATTGTTTGATTAACGAAATCTAAATATTCTTTTCTTTTCTGATAAATAAATACTGCTTTTTCTATTAATTTATCAGTAATAATATCTAAATAACTAGAATCTGCTATAGAATTTTGAAATAATACTTTTAAATACTCATTTCTTGTTCTAAGTAACTTATTATACTCATTATAAACATTTAAATAAACTTTAGAAATTTGCGAAAGCTGTATGTTTAATAGGTTTCGACGTACACTTGGAGATCCTTTAATAATCTCCAAATCATCAGGTGAAAACACAATAATATTTAAATTAGAAATATAATCAGCAACTTTTCTAATTTCAGTTTGATTCACAAACAGTTTCTTTTCATTTTCAGCCATATCTATTTCCAACTTAGATATTATTTTATCTTTCTGAATAACTCCTTTAATTTTTGCTTTCTTTTTATCAAACATAATAACATTAGGATGAACACCTAATCGATGAGATTTTGTAAGAGCCAAAAAAGTAATTGCCTCCAAAATATTTGTCTTTCCCTGTGCATTATCTCCGACAAAAATATTCATACCTCCACCTAATTTTATAGATAAAGTTGAATAATTTCTAAAATTTAATAGATTTAATTTAGTGATTTTCAATCAGACTTAAAAAAAAGACCCATATAATCACCTATCCCCTACTTCGGTATTCCTATACATACATATATATTATAGCATAAAACAGCCAAATAAGGTAGGAAAAAGTGATTTTATGGATACTTTTTATAAGTTAGATTTTCTCTTTCTCATCATAAAGTCCAATCTAGATGCTCTAGATATCTGATTTTCTAAAGTACGATAAGAAACTGGTACTATAATTTCCCTATTATTATCAAATATAACCTTAGTATTAATACTATCAATTTTTTCAAAAGATTTTACTCTCTTTAGAGAAATCCAAATACACTCTTCAGATTTTGGAGATGTCGTTGGAAAAACAATTAAATTATCTGTATCTTCAACGATAACAGGAACTTTATATTCCGCACCTAATATAGCTTTAGCGCTATCTTTTCTCCCTTCATAAGTACTACCAAAGTATTTGCAACTTTCTTCCATTATCTGAAATGGACTTTGATGAATCAGAAAACGCTCTTCATCTTCATAAACCAAGCTTTCATCGATTTCATTAGGCATAATAGCTAATGTTCCCTTATTAATTTCATATTCCATAATATTCCCCCTCCTAAACATGAAATTGCTACTAGAATACCAAACTAAAATGTCTATTTTTGTCATATTTTAGAAAGTATATTCAATTATATTATTAGCAATTTCTCTACGAATCTGCAAAATAAAAAATCCACAAAATTTGTGGATTTTTTTAATATGTACGAATTGGTAAAACTAATTGTGTTAATGTTTCATCTTCACTGGATTTAATCAAAATAGGTTTAATTTCACCAACAAAGTGAATATCAACAGTTTCTGTGGAGAAACTTTTTAAAGCCTCCATCATATATTTAGCACTAAATGAAATTTTTATATCTTCATTATTATTTTTAGTAATAGGCATCTTTTCTTCTACCCTACCAATTTCTACAGAAGAACTTTTTAATATTAACATATCCCCATTAGTTTCCAATGTAACGATGTTTTTCTCTTTATCGCTAGTTAATATACTAACTCGATCAATTACGTCGTAGAAAGCATTTAAATTAGTGCTAACGACCAAATAAGAATCATCTGGTAATAAATTAGATGTATTAGGATATGTACCATTAATTAAACGAGATTCAAATTTTAAATTACCAGTCTTAAATAAAATCTTATTATTAAAGATATGTAATTCAATATCCCCATCTTCCTCATCAATAATTCTAGAAAATTCTAAAATATTATGACTAGGAATAACAATATTATAATTTTCTTCACTAGCACTATCTAATTTAACAACTTTTCTTGCCAAACGATAAGAGTCTGTAGAATTACACTCTAATACATCCCCTACTATATTAAAATTAATACCAGTAAGAACAGGTTTACTTTCTTCGTTAGAAGAAGCAAAAGCAGTTTGATTAACGATATCTTTAAATACAGAAGCTTTAATATGTACTTTCTTTTTACTTTCTTCTAATCCAATATTAGGATATTCGCTTTCACTAATACCATTTAAATTAAATTCACTGTTCTCTGTATAAATTAATATTTTTAGTTCATCTACTACTTCTATATTAATATATTTATCTGGTAATTTACGTACTATATCTAATATATATTTTCCTTGAATAATAATACTACCCTCTTGTTCAACTTTAAAATCTTCTTCATTCGTAGATTCAATCATTGTTTGTATAGTAATATCATTATCACTAGCTGTTAATGTTAACTTTTTCTTTTTTAATTCAAATTTTATACCTGCAAGTACAGGAATAAGATTTTTAGTAGAAATAGCTTTAGATACCTTATTAAGTGCATTTAATAATAAATCTTTTTTAATTGTTAATTTCATTTATATTCCTTCTTTCTTTTTTTGTTTTTATTATTATTACTGTGGAAAAAGTGAAAAACTATAATTTAATCAAGTTCTACAATGATTTTATCATATTTTTCATTGTGGAAAAAGAAAAGTTTATCACTTTTTTTACACAACCCCTATATCCTTTTTTAACTTTTCAATAATGTTTGCTAAATCTTTATTAACTGTAATTTCCTTTTCAATTTTTTCTACTGAGTGCATTACGGTAGTATGATCTTTTCCACCAAATTCTGTTCCTATTTTAGGAAAAGATTCATTTGTCATAGTTCTACAGAGGTACATTGCAATCTGCCGTGGAAAAGAAATATTAGAACTCCTCTTTTTACTTCTAATATCTTCAACAGAAATCTGGAAATATTCTGATACAATCTTTTGAATTCTTTGAATATCGTTCTTCTCACCCATTCCTTTACTAATAAAGTCTTTTAGCGCTTCAATTGCTAAATCCAAAGTGATTTCTGCACCACCCATAATAGTAGAATAAGCAATCAATCTAGTAATAGAGCCTTCTAATTGTCTAACGTCAGTCCCTATATTCGAAGCAATATACTCTACTACATCATCTGGAATTTCTTTTTCAAAGTTACCAGCAATAATTTTTTTCTTTAAGATTTCAGTTCTAAGAGCAAAATCAGGTGGAAATATATTGACCGTTAATCCCCAGCAAAACCTTGTTCTTAGACGATCTTCTAATAGTTTCAAATCATCAGGAGACCTATCCGAAGATATAATTATTTGTTTACTATCATTATATAGACTATTAAATGTGTGGAAAAATTCTTGTTGTGTTTGTGTAGCTCCTCCTAAAAATTGTATATCATCAATAATAAGTACATCTATATTTCTATATTTATTCTTAAAGAAGTCAACATAATTAAAATTAGTCCCCTTCTCGTCTTTCTTATTAATTCCAATAAAATCTTGAATGAACTGATCAGAGGTAACATAGAGAACGCGACGATTGCTATTTTCTGTTATATAGTTTCCAATTGCGTGCATTAAATGAGTCTTTCCCAGTCCACTATTTCCATAAATAAATAAAGGATTATACATATTACCAGGATTTTCCGCTACGGATAATGCTGCCGCATGAGCAAATTTATTACTATTACCAACAATAAAGTTATCAAAAGTATATTTACTTTTCAAATTTGATTGAGCTTGATTATGTGGAACCCCACTCGTCTCTACTATATTTTGTGGTAAATTCTCTTCTGTAATATTATTAGATTTTTCCTCCTCTTCTTCAATTTCCTCTTTCAATAAGAAAACAAGTTCAAAATTTGTTCCAGTAATATTATTTAAATGATTAAGAATCAATTCTGAATAATTATCTGCTAAATGCTTTTTATGAATTGGCATTGGTACAATAATATAAGCTTTTCCATTATCCAATTTATATAATTGTGTATCTTTAAACCAAGTATCAAAAGAAAGAGAGGTCAAATTATCTTTTACTTCAGTTAGAAATTTAGACCACAAAATATCCACATTCATTCGACCATCTCCCCACAAGTAAAAAATTATACCAATAGTTTAGCTCAAATTGTGAAAAAAAGAAAGGAAAAAAGTGAAAAAAAAAGAAATCACAGGATATCCACAAAATAATTCACAATTAAAAACATTATAAAATAACGTAAAATAAAGAATTTCCACATTTTCCACAGATTTTTTCTAACAATAGTGTAAAATCAAATCCACAGCATTGTGGAAAATGTGGAAACCATAAAAACCCTTAAATTTGTAAGTTATGATTGACAAAATCACAATCTTATTATTATAATAATGTAGATTTATGTCTGGAGGTGGAGAGAAGATGAAAAGAACATATCAACCAAACAATCGTAAAAAATCAAAAAGATTAGGATTTTTCGCACGTAAGAAAACAAACATTTTAAATCGTCGTCGTCGCAAAGGACGTAAAAGACTTTGTAAATAATTTACCGCTGCTCAAACAGTGGTTTTTTAGTTATAAAGAGGTGATAAAGTGAAAAAGTTATTTATAGTAAAACATAAATATGATTTCGATAGAATTATCAAAAAACGTAACAGAAAAAAGAATGATATCTTTATCATCTATTCTGAAGACAATAATTTACCATATGCAAGATATGGAATTTCTGTAGGCAAAAAATTAGGAAATGCAGTATATAGAAATAAAAAGAAAAGACAAATCCGTTCCATAATCGATAATTTAGAAAAAGACTATATTAAAAAGCAAGATTATATTATAATATTAAGAGAGAAGGGAAAATATTTAGAATATCAAGAACTAAATCATAAATTAAAGTCCCTTTTAATAATAAAAGGAAAGGACCAAAGATGAAGAAGAAAAATAAATTTAAACTACTCGTTGTATTACTCCTATTATTAATCACAACAGGTTGTACAACGACATTAGTAGATGAGAACAAAAAACCAGTACAAAATGAAAGTACCGGCCAAAACTTAACAGAAAATATTATCTGCCAGCCAACAGATAAAGAAAACAGGAAATTATATAAAGAAAACGGTGTAAAAATAGAAAAACTACCAACTTGTGATGAGTTTAAAATTACATCTGGAAAATATGAAGGGCTATGGACTAGTATTTTTGTAAAACCACTAGCATTCATTTTATTATGGTTAGGTGGAATTGTTGGAAACTACGCCGTATCACTAATTATTATTAGTATTATTATTAGATTAATAAGTTTCCCATTGACCAAAAAAACAGCTTTACAGTCTGAGATGATGAAAAAAGCTCAACCAGAAATAGAAAAAATAACAAAAAAATATAAAGATAAACAAGACCAAGAGTCAATGATGAGACAAAGTCAAGAAATGATGATGGTCTATAAAAAATATAATATTAGCCCTATGTCAGGATGTATCTTTGCTATGTTACAATTCCCATTGTTTATAGCATTCTTTGAAGCAGTACAAAGAACACCAGCAATATTTGAAGGGAAATTCTTAGGATTACAATTAGGGACAACACCAATGGTTGGTGTAACTTCTGGAACTTTTATTGCTTATATTATCTTAATGCTATTAATTGCTGGAACCACATTTTATTCATTCAAAATGAATCTTTCTGGTGCTAACATGGATCCAAGTATGAAGATGATGCCAATCATGATGAGTGTAATAATTATAATCACAGCATTATTTATGCCATCTGCATTAGGAATTTACTGGGTAACATCAAATTTATTAACAATTGCCCAAAATATAGTAGTAAAAAGGAGCAAAGAAGTACATGGAAAAGCATAGATTTATAGGAAAAACTAAAGAAGAAGCAATTGAAAACGCAAAAATAGGGTTACAAGAATTAGAAGACAACCTCATAATAAGAGAACTAGAAACAATTAAAGGTGGACTATTTAAAAGCAAAAAAATAGAAATAGAAGTAATTGAAAAAAGAGAAGTAGTAAAAGACATAAAAAACTTTTTAAATAAACTATTAAAAGACCTAGGATTCAATGCAAATATTGAAGTAAAAATGAATGAAGAAGTACCAGCATATACAATATATTCAGATAATGATTCCTTATTAATCGGAAAGAACGGAAGAAATCTTCAAGCTTTATCAATAGTTGCAAATCAATATGTAAAAAAAGAAGTAGGAGAAAGTTTTAAATTCTTAATAGATGTTAATGCTTATAAAGAAAAACATGAAAGGTCATTAGTAAGACTTGCTAAAAATGTTGCAAGAGAGGTTGCAACTACAAAAATAGAGGCTAAAATGGATTCTATGAATTCCTATGAAAGAAGAATTATACATAATGCGTTAGCAAATAATAAAAAGGTATATACAGAAAGCGAAGGCGAAGAGCCAAATCGTTATGTAGTGATTAAACCAAAAGAAGAAGAGTAATCTTCTTTTTATTTTTATTAAACAAATGAAAATAATGTGCTATAATATACGAAGAAAAAGGGAAGTGATACCATGAATGATACTATTGTAGCAATCTCAACAGCTCTAGGAGTAGGAGCAATTTCAATTGTTAGATTAAGTGGAACAGAAGCAATCGAAATAGTTAATAATTGTTTCAAAGGAAAAGATTTAACCAAAGTAAAAAGTCATACGATTAATTATGGACATATTGTAGATCAAGATGAAATAATCGATGAGGTGCTTGTATCTATTATGAAAGCACCAAGAACTTATACCGCGGAAGATGTAGTAGAAATAAATTGCCATGGAGGAATAATTTCTACAAAACGTATTTTAGAAACAATGTTAACTCACGGAGCACGTTTAGCAGAACCAGGAGAATTTACAAAAAGAGCATTCCTAAATGGTAGAATCGATTTAGTAAAAAGTGAAGCAGTCATGGACATCATTGATAGTAAAAGTGAAGAAGCAAATAAATTAGCATTATCTCAATTAAGCGGTTCAACATCAAATATGATAAAAAAATTCAGAGAAAAATTAAAACAATTACTTGCCAGTATAGAAGTAAATATAGATTATCCAGAATACTATGATATAGAAGTAGTAACAAAAGAACAAATAAGTAAAGCAATCTCTGAAATGAAAAAAGAATTAGAAAAAGTAATTAAGGAGTCAAAAAACTCAACTTTAATTAAAGAAGGAATAAAAACCGTAATTGTAGGAAGACCAAACGTAGGTAAAAGTAGTATTCTAAATAAATTATTAGAACAAGAAAAAGCAATTGTAACAGATATCGCTGGAACAACTCGTGATATCGTAGAAGGAGAAATTTATCTAGATGGTATATTACTAAATATTATAGACACAGCTGGAATTCGTTCAACAGATGATATAGTAGAAAAAATAGGAGTAGAAAAGAGTCTTTCTATGATAGACGATGCTGATTTAGTAATCGTTGTATTAAATAACAATGAAAAGCTAACTAAAGAAGATGAAGAAATATTAGACAAAACAAAAGATAAACAAAGAATTATTGTAATAAATAAAAATGATTTAGAGAAAAAACTAGATATATCTAAAAGTAATTTAAAGAACATTGTAGAAACTAATGCTAATAGAGTAGAAGGAATAAAAGCACTAAAAGAAAAAATAATAGAACTATTTCAATTAGAAACAATTAAATCAAAAGATTATACATACTTAACTAATGCAAGACAAATATCTCTTGCAAAACAAGCATATCAAAGCTTAATAGAAGCAGAATCAGGAATAAATAATGATTTACCAATTGATATGGTAGAAATAGATTTAAAAAATACTTTTGACTATTTAGGAGAAATCATTGGAGAAACATATAGTGAAGAAATTCTAGATCATTTATTTGCAAATTTCTGCGTAGGAAAATAGGAGTGATTTTATGAAATATGAAATAATAGTAGTAGGTGGAGGTCATGCAGGATGCGAAGCAGCACTAGCCTCAGCAAGACTTGGTCATAAAACATTATTGGTAACATCTAATATAAAAAATATAGCAGATATGCCTTGTAATCCATCAATAGGGGGACCAGCGAAAGGAATTGTTGTAAGAGAAATAGATGCTTTAGGTGGAGAAATGGGACGAAATGCCGATAAAGGAGCCTTACAAACAAAAATGTTAAATACAAAAAAAGGACCTGCAGTCCAAGCACTACGTTTCCAAGCCGATAAAATCACATATCCTAAAGAGATGTTAAAAACATTAGAGGCTACTAATAATCTAGAGATAAAAGAAGCAATGGTTGAAAAATTAGCAGTAAATAATAAAAAAGTAACTGGAGTAGAATTAGAAGATGGAGAAAAAATAGAATCAGATGCCGTTATTTTAACAACAGGTACTTACTTAAAAGCAGTTGTATTAGCTGGTTCATCTCGTAAATCTAGTGGTCCACATGGTGAAAAAGAATCTAAATTTTTAAGTGATAATCTAAAAGAACTAGGATTTACAATAAAAAGATTAAAAACAGGAACACCACAAAGAATTGATAAGAATACAATTGATTATTCTAAAACTCAAGAAGAAAAGGGAGATGACATACCTCGTACCTTTTCCTTTGATAACATTGTTTACAGAGAGCCAAAAGACCAAATATCTTGTCATTTAATTTATACGACACCAAAGACACACGAGATAATAAAAGAACATTTAAATGAGTCTAGTATGTATGGTGGCTATGTAGAAGGTGTAGGTCCAAGATATTGTCCTTCCATAGAAGATAAAGTAGTAAGATTTAGTGATAAAGAACGTCATCAGTTATTCTTAGAGCCTGAAAGTCTTTACTATGATGATATTTATATTCAAGGTTTTTCAACAAGTATGCCAAATGAAATTCAAGATTTAATGGTACACAGCTTACCAGGTTTAGAAAATGCAAAAATATTAAAATATGGTTATGCTATTGAATATGATGCTATTGACTCTAAACAACTAAAACGTTCATTAGAGACAAAGATAATAGAAAATCTATACACTGCGGGACAAATTAATGGAACTAGCGGATATGAAGAAGCTGCTGGACAAGGGTTAATCGCAGGTATTAATGCAGCATTAAAATTAGAAGGGAAAGAACCACTAATATTAAAAAGAAACGAATCATATATTGGTGTATTAATTGATGACTTAGTAACAAAAGGAGTAAAAGATCCATATCGCTTACTAACATCTCGTGCGGAATATCGTTTACTATTAAGAAATGATAATGCAGATTTACGATTAAGAGATTATGGTTATCAAGTTGGATTAATATCCGAAGAAAAATATCAAGCATTTAAAAATAAAAAAGAAAATATAAAAGAATTAACAACACTTCTTCAAAATACAAGAATAACACCAAAAAAAGAAACAAATGAATATATCGAAAAAATACCATCAACACCATTAAAAGACGGAATCTCTCTATATGATTTCTTAAAAAGACCGGAAATTACAATGGAAAATATTAAACATTTTGTAGATATAAATTATACAAATGAAGAGGTAGAACAAGTAGAAATCAATGCTAAATATGAAGGTTATATTAAAAAGGCAAATAAAGAAGCAGACAAAATGCTATCATTAGAAGAAAAAAAGATACCAGAAGATATAGATTATGAAAAAGTACCTAATCTAGCAAGTGAAGCCCGTCAAAAATTAATAGAAATAAAGCCAACAACGATAGGTCAAGCTTCAAGAATTAGTGGAGTAAATCCAGCAGACATTTCTATACTAATGGTATATTTAAGAAGGAATGGTTAATATGACAGAAAAGGAATTTGTTGAAGCAATAGGAGAATTAGGAATCACACCTACAGAAGAACAGCTAAAGAAACTAAATCAGTTCTATACATTACTAATTGAATGGAATAAAAAGATTAATCTTACAAGAATAACAGATAAAGAAGAAGTATATTTAAAACACTTCTATGATAGTCTAACAATCGTAAAAGAAGTGGAATTAAGTAAAGTAGAGACTCTTTGTGATGTAGGAACTGGAGCTGGTTTTCCTGGAATCGTACTAAAGATATTTTATCCAAACTTAAAAGTAACTTTAATAGATTCTCTATTAAAAAGAGTAAAATATCTACAAGATATAATAGAACAATTAAAATTAGATGACATAGTTGCTATTCATACAAGAGGAGAAGATTATCAAGAGACCTTTGATATTGTAACAGCTCGTGCAGTAGCAAATATAGAAAAGTTATTAAAATATACTATGCATCTAGTGAAAAAAGATGGAAAACTTATTGCAATGAAAGGTAATATTGAAGAAGAGTTAACAGAAAAAATTCAAAAAGAGATAAATAAAAAATATAAACTAGTAAAAATCAATAAATTTTACTTACCAAAAGAAAATAGTCATCGTAGTTTAGTAATAATAACAAAAAAGGGACAATAGCCCTTTTTCTTTTGTTTTATCTTGAAAGCCTTTTGAAAATAGTCTATAATGATAACATAGGGTAACTATAAAGAATAAAAAGTGAGGGATGGAAATGCAAGATCAGAATAAAGATGAAGTTGTATATCTATATCTAGATGACATCATACCAAATAGGTTTCAACCTCGCGAAGTCTTCGACGAGAGAGCATTAAAAGAACTCGCAGTATCAATCAAAGAACATGGTGTAATACAACCAATTATAGTACGAAATGTAAATGGAAAATATGAAATTATTGCAGGTGAAAGAAGATATAAAGCATCAGCAATGGCAGGCCTAACAAAAATACCCGCAATAATTAGAAACCTAGATGATAAAGAGAGTTCTAAAGTTGCTCTATTGGAGAATTTACAAAGAAGAAATTTAAATCCAATAGAAGAAGCAAGAACTTATCAAAAAATATTAGAATTAGATCAAATGACCCAAGAAGAACTAGCCAAGACAATGGGAAAGAGTCAATCAGCAGTGGCTAATAAAATAAGATTATTAGGCCTTTCAGACGAAGTACAAGATGCACTACTAAAAGAACAAATATCTGAACGACATGCAAGAACTTTACTTAACATACCAGATTCTAAAAAACAAAAAGAGATGTTAAAAAAAGTAATAAATGAAAGAATGACAGTTCGTCAATTAGAGGCAGAAATTAAGAAAATGTACCCAAAAGAGGAGGGGGAGACTATGAATAATGCTGCAATGAATAACCCATCAACACCAATCACATCAGCTGCTTTTGTAAATAGTAGCCCATTAATGCCAACTGCCGCACTACCAGAAGATAACTCTAATTATGGTCAAATAAAAATCGCTCCACCAACAGGAACAGAAGAAGAGCATCAACCACGCTTCATCAATTATGGTGAAATAAAAGATGATGATGAAGACGATGATGAAACACCAGTAGGTGGTATAAATCCAGAGAGCACGCAATCTATTCCTAATATTCAGGATATTAAAGCAAATGCTGTAGATATTAATACCCCACAAGCAAAACCAACCGCAGATCTAGACAGTCTTTTAAATATAACAGCAGCATCATCCGGTAATTCAAATCAAGAAGAAAATTATAGATTTATTACTCCAGCGGAAGAAATTGTAAAAACAGATGCAAGTAAAGCCAACAAAGTAAAAACAGAAGATTATTTTAAAACACCAGACTTGATTCCTGTAGATTTACCAAATGAAGTGCAATCTACAAAAGAGACAAATTCTGTTCCTATAGCAGAAATAGAAGCAAAATCTAAACAACCAAAAAAGACAGCAGAACCAACTGTACTGCATGATTCAAGATATGATAAAAAGACTTTAAATAATACAAATTTAAATACAACACTATTTGGAGATGTTCAAAGACAAGATTACAATTCAAGAAAGAATGATCAATTTACTGTTCAACAATCCATCGATATGATAAGAAACTTAGTAGAAGAATTAAATAGGCATGGTGTAAAAGCAGATATCGATGAAATGAACTTCTCAAAATCATATCAGATTATTATAAAATTAGATAAGACAGCAGAGTAATAAAAGTAGATAAAAATCTACTTTTTTTTCGAAAAGCATTTAAAAAAGAATATTTCTTTGATACAATATATTAGTAAAAATGGAAACAGGTGATAAACATGGGAAAGGTGATATCTTTAGTAAATCAAAAGGGTGGAGTAGGAAAAACAACGACTAGTATCAATCTTTCTGCATCATTAGCAGTACTAGGAAAAAAAGTATTATTAATAGACTTAGACCCACAAGGAAACACTACTACCGGAGTAGGTATAAATAAAGGTGATATTGAAAGAAGTGTCTATGATGTTTTAATTGGTGAATGTAAAATATCAGAAGCTATGATTAAGACGAAATATAAAAATTTATATGTTTTACCAGCAACAATTAATCTAGCGGGATTAGATATAGAATTAGTAGAAAAAAGTAAGCAAGAATCAGGATTTTTAAAAGGAGAACAATTAAAGATTCATTTAATCGATATAAAAGATAGTTTTGACTATATTATTATAGATTGTCCCCCTTCTTTAGGAGTAATTACAACAAATGCTTTAACAGCATCAAATTCAGTAATCATTCCTGTTCAATGTGAATTCTTTGCATTAGAAGGTATCACCCAACTATTAAAAACAATTATGTTGGCTCAAAAAAGTCTAAATCCAACATTAGATATAGAAGGTGTATTATTAACAATGCTAGATTCTAGAACAAATCTAGGATTTGAAGTAGTAGAAGATATAAGAAAATTTTTCAAGGAAAAAGTTTATAATACAATAATTCCAAGATTAGTTCGGTTGACAGAGGCTCCTTCACATGGAGAACCCATTATTGCTTATGATCCAAAAAGCCGTGGAAGTGAAGCTTACTTAAATCTAGCAAAGGAAGTGATTGAAAGAAATGGAAAATAATAAACGTAGAGCACTAGGAAGAGGTTTAGAAGAGCTATTTTATAACGAACCAATTGCTTATGATAAAATGGAAGAAAAAATATTAACAGAAACACCAAAAGAAGAAATCACAAATGTAAAAATTTCTGAATTAAGAAGCAATCCATATCAACCAAGACAAGTATTTAAAAAAGAGGCTTTACAAGAATTAGCAGATTCTATTAAAGAACACGGAGTTTTTCAACCAATTATTATTAAAAAAAGTATTAAAGGTTATGAAATTATTGCAGGTGAACGTCGTGTAAAAGCTTCTCAAATGGCTGGATTAGAAGAAATTCCAGCTATTATTAGAGACTTTACAGATGAAGAAATGATGGAAATTGCTCTCTTAGAAAATTTGCAGAGGGAAAACTTAAACCCTATTGAAGAATCTCGAGCTTATAAAAAATTAATAGAAACATTAAATATTACGCAAGAAGAACTAGCCAAGAAACTTGGAAAAAGTAGAAGTTATATAACAAACATGATAGGCTTACAAACATTACCAGACTCAATTCAAGACTTAATTTCAGATAACAAAATGAGTATGGGACATGCACGAGTACTAAGCAAGTTAGAAAATGAGAATCAACAAAAAGAATTAGCAGAAAAGATAATTAATGATGGAATGAGTGTGCGTGATTTAGAAAATTTAACTAAATCTACAGATGAATTTGAGAGAACACATAAAATAAAAAAACATACTCCTTCATCAAATCAATATCAATATCTAGAAGATGAATTATGTGATAAGTTAGGAACAAAAGTAAAAATTAAAACTAACAAAATTGAAATTAGTTTTGTTAATGGAAATGATTTAAATCGTTTGCTTGAAATCATGAATTTAGATACAAGGGGGTAATTTTCATTGAGATTATTTGATAAGATTACAATAGAAATAGAACAAATTATATTCCCAATTGTATATATTGTCATAGGATTCATTGTTTACAAATTATTAAAAAAAATAGTAAATAATATAATGTTAAAAACACCAAAAATGAAAAAACAACACTTACAAAGAGCAAATACTATAAGAATAGTAATAATAAATGTTATCAAATATTCTGTTGTTGTCGTTGTATTACTAGCTATCCTTGCAAACTTTGGAGTGAATGTAAAATCAATTGTTGCCGGACTCGGAATCACCACAGCAATTTTAGGATTAGCATTTCAAGACTTGGCAAAGGACTTAATTGCAGGAATAGCAATTATCACAGAAAATCAATTTGAAGTGGGAGATATCATTGAATATGACGGCTTCATGGGAGAAGTTATTTTCTTAGGTTTAAAAACTACAAGAATAAAAGACTATAGAGGAGCTGTAAAAATCATTGCTAATCATAAGCTAGATACAGTAATTAATTATAGTTTAAATAACTATCTAGCAATTGTTGATATAGGAGTCGCTTATGATGAAAATCCAGATAAAGTAGCGAAGGCTCTAGAAGAAATCAAAGAAGAATTAAATGGTAAAGTCCCAAATGCAACAGGAGATATACAAGTCTGGGGACTAGATGATTTTGAGGACTCTAATATGAAATATAGAGTAGTCGTAGAAACAAAATCACAAGAGCATTATGGCGCACAAAGATTTTTACGCAGTGAAATAAAAAAACGTCTAGATAAGAGAAACATAAAAGTAACATGCCAACAGATTGAGGTGACTCATGGAAAATAATAATTATACTATTGGAACAAGAGTAATAATGAAAAAACCTCATCCTTGTGGGACAAATGAATGGGAAATCACAAGGGTAGGTGCTGATATAAAAATAAAATGTGTAAATTGTGGTAGAACAGTGTTAATACCTAGAATAGAATTTAACAAAAAATTAAAAAAGATAATTACACAGGAAGGATAAAAATATGAAAGAAAAGAGAAAATTAAAACTCAAAAAATTTTATTTTCATCCAATTACGGTATTTCTATTTTTAACTTTAGTAATAATTATATTAAGTGGTATTTTATCTGCATTTGAAATGCAAGCAACATACAATACTATTAATCCAAATACCAATGAATTAGAACCTACATTAGTAGCAGTAAAAAATTTATTTAGTTTTGATGGAATGAAATTTTTAATAGGGGATGCAACGACTAATTTTATTAGCTTTGCTCCATTAGGAACTTTGTTATTGGCTTTAATAGGAATAACTATAGCAGAAGCGACAGGATTAATTGAAACAGTATCAAAAAGATTTTTTAATAAGATGCCAAAAGAGGTATTCACTTTTATTATCATCTTTATAGCAACAATATCATCATTAATTAATGAAGTAGGATATGCAATTTTAATTCCTTTAGCAGCTTTAATTTACTTCATGAATGGAAGAAATCCTATTTTAGGTATCGTAACCGCTTTCTGTGGAGTGGCTTTTGGATATGGAGTTACTATATTTGTAGGATCCATGGAAGTTGCATTAATGGATTATACTAGAACAGCTGCTTGGTTAGTAGACGATACCATGCATATCTCTTTAACTTCAAATTTATTTTTTATAATTGCAACATCAATTTTAATATCAATTATTGGAACGATAATTATTGAAAAGATTATTGCTCCAAAAATTGGAAAGTATAAAAAAGAAGAAGAGTTTGCAAAAACAGAACAATATAGAGTAATCAATTTAGAAGAAGAAGAACAAAAAAGAATAGAAAAAGATAAATATGAAAGAAGAGGATTAAGATTTGCTTTAATCACTAGTATCTTAGTAATTCTATTATTCATCTATATGTTGATACCAGATTTGCCATATTCAGGAATGCTTCTTGATATGAATGAAAATACATATCTAAACCAACTATTTGGAGATAATTCATATTTTCAATCAGGTTTTACATATCTTATAACAATACTATTAGTATTTACAGGGTTAGCTTACGGTATCGGAGCTAAATCTATAAAAAGCGATAAAAATCTAATAGAAGAAGTAGGAAATAAATTCAGTAAAACAGCTTATATTTTTGTTTTAATATTTGTTGTATCCCAATTTATTGCAGTATTTAAAGAAACAAATATAGGTTTAATCATCACAGCTTGGTTAGCAAATTTATTAGAATATTTAGAGTTTAGTGGAATTCCATTAATTGTAGTAACATTAATTATTATTGCATTATCTAATTTATTACTAACAAGTCCTACGACAAAATGGATGATTTTTTCTCCTATTGTTGTACCAATGTTTATGCAAGCCAATATTTCTCCACAGTTTGCTCAAATTGTTATGAGAGTTGGTAATTCAATGACAAATGGATTTACCCCAATACTAGCATCTTTTGTAATTTATATAGGATATTTAAATATATATAATTTGAATAAAAACAAACCATATACTATCAGAAAATCTCTAAAAATAATTACACCATATTTTTTAATTGTTTTTGCTACATGGATTTTAATCGTGGTAGGATGGTATATTACAGGATTACCTATAGGACCAGGAGTATTTCCAACCTTATAAAACACCTATTGGTGTTTTTTTCTTGTAAAAATTTCTAAATTAAATATAATATAAACAGGTGGGATTATGTTAGAAAGAAATATAACAATTAGAGAGATAGAAGAAAAAGACAAAGCCTCGTATTTAAACTTATTCAATAGTGAATCATTTGGTTGTATAGGTATAAACTCAAATCAAAAACCATCTATCTATGCAGAAGAGCAGGTTTTAGATAGTGTAATAAGAGGAGAAAACATCGCTACCAAAATCTTAGTCATAGAGGATAATAATCAATTTGTAGGTTATACCTTGATAGAGAAGAAAAATGACTGGCTATATCATATAGGAGAATTTGTAATTTGTAAGCCATTAAGAAATCAAGGGTATGGAAGTATATTAATAGAAAGAGTAAAAAGTTACGCTGATATAGATGGTTGCAATATAGACTTAGAATGTTTGACTAGAGCAGAATCGTTTTTTCGTAACCACCAATTTACCAATAAAGATATATATTTTAAATATAGTTCACCCTACTATCAAAAACCAACAGGACAATCTCCAATATATATGGATTACAGTATAATAAGAGAAAGAGAAAAAAAAGAAGAAGAAAGACAAATAAAAAGTTACAAAAAGTTTTTAGAATCCCCTTTAGCTAAAGATATATTTTCTATGCTATAATATAAGAAGAAAAGAGGTAATAAGTATGAGTTTAACAGCAGGAATTGTAGGCCTACCAAACGTAGGAAAGTCTACATTATTTAATGCAATTACAAATCAAAAAATATTAGCAGAAAACTATCCATTTGCGACTATTGAGCCTAATGTAGGAGTAGTAACGGTACCAGATGAGAGAATGGATAAATTAAAAGAGATGTATGAGCCTAATAGATTTATACCAACAGCTTATGAATTCACAGATATAGCAGGCCTTGTAAAAGGAGCATCTCAGGGAGAAGGATTAGGAAACAAATTCTTATCACATATTAGAGAAGTAGATGCTATAGTAGAAGTAGTGCGTTGCTTTGATGATGGGAAAATTATTCATGTTGATGGTAATATTAACCCAATAAGAGATATAGAAACAATTAATTTAGAACTTGCAATAGCAGATCTAGATGTAATTAATAATAGATTAGAAAGAGTATCAAAAAAAGCTCGTACAACAAAAAATAAAGAAGATTTGACAGAAGTAGAAGCATTAGAAAAAGCAAAACAAGCACTTGAAGAAAACAAAGCTTTAAGGCAAGTGGAATTCACTGAAGATGAATTAAAATCATTAAAATCATATAGTTTTTTAACTCTAAAACCAATTATCTATTTAGCAAATATAAAAGAAAGCGAATTGGGAAATCCAGATAATAAATATGTACAAGAAGTAAAACAGTATGCTTCAAAAGAAAATGCACAAGTAGTAAGTTTATGTGCTAAAGTAGAAGAAGATTTAAGTGAATTGACGAAGGAAGAAAAACAAGAGATGTTAGAAGCTCTAGGATTAGAGGAATCAGGTTTAGATAAACTAATTCAAGCAACTTATGATATTCTAGGACTAGCAACATATTTTACAGTTGGAAAAGACGAAGTAAGAGCATGGACATTCAAAAAAGGTATGAATGCTAAACAATGTGCTGGAATTATTCATTCGGATTTTGAAAAAGGATTTATAAGAGCAGAAGTTATGTCATATGAAGACTTAGTAAAATACGGAAATGAGTTAAAGGTAAAAGAAGCAGGACGTGCAAGACTAGAGGGTAAGGATTATATTATGCAAGATGGAGACATTTGTCATTTTAGATTTAATGTTTAAGTTTATAAAAGGAAAGAATAATGAAAAAATATCAACTAATCATATTTGAAACTAATAGAAATGACGGCTGTATGAGTTTAGCAAAAAAATTTTACCCTGAAAATTATACAGAACAAGATAGAAGAAATGAGCTATCGAAAGTTAAAGACAAAATTGGAAAAAAATACAATTTTAATGGAAAAAATATAACTCAACCACAACAAAAAGATGTAGAAAAAAATATAGAGTATCCAGATGGCACCTACATTAAAATACAAAAAGAAAATCTATTACAAGAAGATCATTGGTATGAAAAACTACCATGTGATATTCTTCTAATCGATAGTCAAAATCCTAACATCGTGATAGGACACAGAATGGCAGACTGTCCAATCGTAATTGCAGAAGATACAAAAAAACAAGTTGCAGCAGTTTCACACTGTGGTGCTAAACAAATTAATAGGGAAGTGCCAAGATGGACAGTAGAAGCTTTAAAGAAAGAAGTAAATAGTAACCCAGAGGATATACATATCTATATAGGAAGTTGTATAAAAAAAGAAAACTACCAATATGATAAATATCCAGCCTGGGCTACGAATCAAGAAGTGTGGAAAGAATGTATTACTAAAAAAGGAGATATTTATTATATAGATTTAATAAAGGCAATCAAAAAACAACTAGCTAAAGAAAAGATAAAAATAGAAAATATAAAAGAAAGTACTATAGATACATATACCAATAAAGATTATTATTCCCATACAGAGGAAGTACGAGATAAAACAAAAAATATAGGACAAAACTTTGTAGGATGTTTTTATCAAAGTATAGAAAAATAAGAATTAGTATCAAAATAATCTAGACAAACATATAAAATATTGCTATAATACTAACGAGTATTTTAAATACTCCTTGCTACTGATGTAGCCATTAGTCCAAAAGGAGGTGTAAAAAATGAGAAAGTATGAAATTATGTTCATCGTAAGACCTGATATGGAAGAAACAGAAATTCAAAAAACAGCAGAAAACTTAAAAAAGGTTTTAGAAGATGGAAAAGCAAAAATGCTAGAAGAAAAGGCAATGGGTCCTAGAGAATTAGCTTACGAAATTAAAAAATTTAAAACTGGATATTATTACTTATTCGTAGTAGAAGCAACTCCAGAAGCAGTTGCTGAATTCGACCGTGTTGTAAGAATCAATGAAAGCTTACTTCGTCACTTAATCGTAAAAGTAGAAGACTAAAAAAGAGGTAGAATATGAATAAAGTATTTTTAATAGGAAGATTAACTAGAGACCCAGAATTAAGATATACAGGAAGTAATACTGCTGTTGCAACATTCTCTCTAGCAGTAAATAGAAATTTTACAAATGCTAGTGGAGAAAGAGAAGCAGACTTCATAAACATTGTCGTTTGGAGAAAGCAAGCAGAGAATGTAAAAAACTACTTATCACAAGGTAGTCAAGTTGCAATCGATGGCCGTATTCAAACCAGAAGCTATGATGATCAAAATGGTCAAAAACGTTATGTGACTGAAGTAGTAGCTGACAATGTAGAATTCTTAGGTTCAAAAGGGTCATCTAATAATATGAATGCTAGCAGTAATGCACAAACTTCATCAAGTAGTGCAGAACCTACACCTTACGACTTTGGTCCAAGTAGTGAACCAAAAGGAACAGATGTAGATAGCAATCCTTTCGCTGATTTTGGATCTAGTATCGAAATAAGCGATGATGAATTACCATTCTAAAAAAGGAGGAATAAAAATGGCAGAATTTGGACGCAGAAAGAAAAAAGTATGTATGATGTGTACTGGTGCAACAGTTGACTATAAAAATCCTGAAACTTTAAAAAGATACGTAAATGAAAAAGGTAAAATTGTTTCAAGAAGAGTAACTGGTAACTGTGCTCGTCATCAAAGATATATTTCAACACAAATTAAAAGAGCAAGAGCAATCGCTTTGATGCCTTATACAAGATAATAAATTGAGTTCTTCTAGGAGCTCTTTTTTATTTTACAAACAATAGAAAGTATTATATAATAAGAAAGAGGAATACAGGAGGAAAAGATGAAAATTATAGAGCAAAGAAAAGAACTTAACAGACGAATTAAAAGATCAAAAGTCATCTTTTTAATGGCACATAAAGACCTAGATTTAGATGCCTTAGGAAGTTGTATTGGTTTAAGTTTGATTTTAAAGCAAAGAAAGAAAACTTGTTATATAATTGTCGATGATAAAGAACATGAATTGGGTGTAGAAAAAATATTAAAAGAATTAGATGGATGTATTCCAATAGTACGAGGGGAAGACATAGATAAATATCTTTACCCTAACAATAAAAAGAATCTTTTAATCGTATTAGATACAAATAAAACTGAACTAGTTCAAAATAAAGAAATATTAAAGAAAATAGATCAAAAAGTGATTATTGATCATCATGATTTAGGAAAAACAACAATTAAGGATGCATTTATTATTCAAGATGATGAAGTATCAAGTACTTGCGAAATGATTACTGAATTAACAGAGTTTTACGATGTAGAATTAGATCCTTATTATGCTACGGTACTATTATCAGGGATTGTATTAGATACCAATAATTTTACTTTAAAAACGAGCGCAGAGACTTATTATGCAGCATATTACTTGGCTAATTTAGGGGCTAGTGCTAAAAAAGTTCAATATTTATTAAAACAAGATGTTGAAGAATATACAGAAAGACAGAAATTATTAACAGATATAGAAACAATCAATAAAAAAATAGCCTTCACAAAAGCAAGTCCATACACTATATATCGGCGAGAAGATTTAGCAAAAGTAGCAGATACACTTCTTTTCTTTAACAATATTGAAGCATCTTTTGTAATAGGTAAGATTGGAAAAGACACAATAGGAATCAGTGCTAGAAGTTTAGGTAACTTTAATATATCTAAAATTTTAGAAGATTTAGGTGGCGGAGGAGATGACTATAATGGCGCTGCCAGATTTGAGAAAACGACAATTAGTAAAGTAGAACAAGAATTAAAAAAGGCAATTGCAAAAGAAACGGGTGAATAAAATGGAAGTAATATTTATTAAAGATTTAAAAAACCAAGGAAAAAAGGGAGAAATAAAAAAAGTTAAAGATGGTTACGCAGAAAACTTCTTAATCAAAAATGGGTATGCTGTAATCAAAAATAAAGAAAACATGGCAAAACTAGAAAAAGAACAGCAAGCAAAAGCAGCAAGTGATGCTAAAAACAAAAAAGAAGCAGAAGAACTAAAAAAAGAATTAGATAAGTTAGTATTAGAATTCAAAGTAAAAACTGGAGAAGGAGATAAAGTCTTCGGAAGTGTTAGTATCAAACAAGTAAAAGATGCTTTAACGAAAGAAGGATATAAGATAGAAAAAAGTCAAATAGAATTAACAACAGCTATGGCAAGTCTAGGATTCCATCGTGTAGATATTAACTTATATCCAGGAGTAAAAGCAACAATTAAAGCTCATATCATAAAATAGAGGTGAAATAATGCCAATAAAAACATTGCCAAACAACATCGAAGCGGAAGAATCTGTATTAGGAGCATGTTTTTTATCGAAATATGCTCTTCAAAAAGCCTGTGAAAGTTTAACTCCAGACTCTTTTTATGATGAAAAAAATGGTAAGATATTTGCTGCTATGAATGCTTTAGTTGATGAGAAAACACCAATCGATATTACAACAGTAACAGGGTACTTAAAGAAAAATAACCAACTAACAGAAATCGGTGGAGTAGAATACTTAACTGAAGTATTAAACTTTGTTCCAACAGCAAGCAATATTGATTATTATATAAAAAATGTAGAAGATGCCTCTATTTTAAGAAAGCTAATAGAAACAGCTACTGATATTGCATCAGAAGGATATAGAACTGATGAAACAGTAAATGAGATTTTAGATAATTCAGAGAAAAAGATTTTAAATATTGTAAAAAACAGAAAATCAAGCGAATTTAGGTCAATAAAAGATATTTTGCAAAAAACACAATCGGATTTAGAAAGACTATCAGAACATAAAGGAGAAGTAACTGGACTAGCAACAGGATGGTATGACATAGACAAATTAACAACAGGTCTTCATCCTAACGAACTAATAATTATTGCCGCTCGTCCTGCCATGGGAAAAACTGTATTTGCTTTAAATCTTGCCACCCATGCAGCTATGACACAAGATAAGTCAGTAGCCCTTTTCAACCTAGAAATGAGTGCCGAACAATTAGCTATGCGTATTATTTCCTCGTTAGGTCAAGTAGATGGATTTAAATTACGTACGGGAAATTTAATGAATACAGACTGGAAAAGAATAAATGAAGCGGTATCTCAATTATCAAATACCAATTTAGTAATGGATGATACTCCAGGTATTACTATTGGAGAAATTAGAGCAAAATGTCGTAGATTAGCATCTAGTGAAAAAGGTTTAGCCCTGGTAGTAATTGACTATTTACAGCTAATATCAGGAGGAAAAAACTACGGTGCTAATAGACAGCAAGAAGTTTCAGATATATCAAGAAGTTTAAAGACATTAGCAATGGAACTACAAGTACCGGTTATTGCCTTATCTCAATTATCTCGTAGTGTAGAAGCTCGTGAAGATAAAAGACCAATTATGAGCGATTTACGTGAATCTGGATCTATTGAACAAGACGCTGATATTGTAGCTTTCTTATATAGAGATGATTATTATAAAAAAGAGGCAAGAAATGAAGATAATACAAGTATAGTAGAATTGATTATTGGAAAACATCGTAATGGACCAACAGCAACCGTAGAACTATTATTTAAAAAAGATACATCTACTATGCTAAATTTAAGTAAAGGAAATAGGGGTGAAGAATAATGAAGAACAAACTGTCTAAGTTATTGGTAATAATAGTTTTAGGACTTACACTTCCTTTGTTATCTGCTTATTCAACCGCAACACCAAAAACAAGGTATCGTGTTTATCTGCATGGAGAATCTATTGGATTAATTAAATCGAAAACAGAGTTAGAAAAGTATATCGATAAGAAACAAAATCAAATAAAAGAGAAATTTGGTGTAGATAAAGTATATCTACCAGAAGACCTAGATATAGAAAAAGAAGTAACTTTTGATAATAATATTTCTAGTGTTAAAAAGATTTATAACAAGATTAAAGACATATCTCCATTTACTATCAAAGGATATGCAATTACTATTGGAGCTGTAGATTCCCAAGCTGTTGATGGAACAAAAGTAAAGGGTAAAAAACAAACAATTTATGTATTAGATAGAAAAGTATTTGAAGAAGCGGTAGATAATATAGTTCATTCCTTTGTATCAGAGACAGATTATAATAATTATGCAAATGATACACAAGAAGAAATAAAAGATACAGGAAAAAGAGTAGATGAAATCTATATAGAAAATAAAATAACAATTAGTAAGAAAAATATCCCTGTGGATAAAACAATTTATCAAGATACAAGCTCATTAAGTCGTTATCTAATGTTTGGTACTACAAAAGATCAGCAAAAATATACAGTTCAAGCAGGAGATACAATAGAACAAATATCATTTAATAATAAAATATCAACTGAAGAATTCTTGATTGCCAATCCAGAATTTTCTAGTGCCAATACACTATTATATGCTGGACAGACAGTAACTTTAGGAGTATTAAAACCTCAAATTAGCATTGTGGAAATTGATCATGTTGTATTTGATGAAGAAACAAACTATCAAACAGAAACACAATATGATAACAACAAAGAAGTTGGCTATAGCGAGGTAAAACAAGCCGGAGTTAAAGGTATCACAAGAAAAACGCAAAAGGTAAAGAAAATAAATGGAGCAACAGTAGACGTAACTCCCGTCGGAAATGGTGAGGTCTTAAAAGAACCAATCAATGAAATAGTAGTAAAAGGTGGTAAAAAATCTAGCTATTATGGTTATGGAGAAGCTATTGCTACTGCCGGAGAATGGGGATGGCCAGCCACATGTTCATCTGTTTCAAGTCCGTTCGGATATAGATGGGGAGTATTACATGATGGAACAGATATTGCAGGATGTGGATACGGTTCAAATATCTTCGCAGCTCGTTCAGGAACTGTAGTACAATCATCATATAAATATGACAATGGAGAATTTATTACGATTGATCACCACGATGGATATTATTCAATGTATGCACATATGGTATCAGGTTCAAGAAGAGTTAGAGTTGGTGACTATGTAGAAAAAGGACAAGTAATAGGAAGTATGGGAAGAACAGGAGCAGCAACAGGTGTACATCTACACTTCTCAATTTGGCGAGGTTACCCATACCGTGGAGGAAGAGCTCTAAACGCAATGAGCTTCTACTAAAATGAAAGTAAAAACAATAGCCAGTGGTTCAAAAGGAAATTGTTCAATAGTATTATGTAACAATACAAATATAATCATAGATATGGGAATTTCCTACTTAACTCTTAAAAGGAGTTTAGAAGAAAATTCCCTTTCTTTTGAACAATTTTCAGGAATTCTAATTACACATAGTCATAAAGATCATATTAATGGGTTAAAATCATTAATAAAGCATACCAACTTAACCGTATATATTCCAGAGAAAATGTATAAAGAACTAGAAGAGTATGTTCCAAAATATCGTTGCTCGTTCATAGAAGATAATTTTCAAATACAAGACGTAGAAATAGAACTCATACATACTTCACATGATGCGCCCTGTTCAGTAGGTTACATTATAACATATAATGATAAATCTCTTGTTTATGTAACAGATACAGGCTATATAAATAGAAAGTATTTAGCAAAAATGACAGAGAAAGATATCTATGTAATAGAAGCTAATCATGATGAAATAATGCTAATGGATGGTCCATATCCAAGATTCTTAAAAGAAAGAGTAATTAGTGATAAAGGGCATTTATCTAATAAAACAACAGCAAAATATTTAAAAAAAATAATAGGAAAAAATACTAAATACATAGTATTAGCCCATCTAAGTGAAAAGAACAATACAGAAGCCAAAGCTTTAGAAGCAGTACACGAAGAATTAGGAGAGACAAAAACGCAGATACTAATTGCTAGACAATCAGAAGAAAGTCCAATGTTAGAGGTGTAATATGATAAAAATAATTACTGTAGGATCGTTAAAAGAAAGATATTTAAAAGAAGCTATAGAAGAATATCAAAAAAGAATAAAAAAATATACAGATATAGAAATAATTGAAGTAAAAGATGAAGGTCTATTACCACCTATGCAAGCAATGGAAAAAGAGTCAGAAAAAATTAAAAAGCATATATCAGAAAAAGAGTATATAATTACTTTAGAAATTGAAGGAAAACAATTTACTTCAGAAGAATTCTCGAGAAAAATAGAAGATATTCAAATGATTAATAGTAACATTACATTTATTATAGGTGGAAGTTATGGAATTGATCAAAGTATAAAAGAAAAAGCAAAGACGCATCTTTCTTTTTCAAAAATGACTTTTCCACACCAATTATTTAGAGTATTATTACTAGAACAAATATATAGAGCATTTAAAATAATGAATAACGAAAGTTATCATAAATAAAAAGAAAAGAGGCAAAATATGATAGGTAATAGCTGGGATGAACTATTAAAACAAGAATATCAAAAAGAATACTTTAAAAATTTAATGGACTTTATTAAAGAAGAATATAAAACAAAAACTGTATACCCTAAACAAAGTGATGTTTTTAATGCCTTTCGTTATACAGATTTTGACAATGTAAAAGTTGTAATATTAGGTCAAGATCCATATCATGGACCAAATCAAGCAGAAGGATTATCTTTCTCAGTAAGTAATGAAGTATTAAAACCACCATCTTTAAAAAACATTTTTAAGGAACTAGAAAGTGACTTAGGAATACCATTTCCAAAACATAATTCACTTAAACCCTGGGCTAAAGAAGGTGTTTTATTACTAAATGCAGTATTAACAGTAGAAGCACACACTCCAACATCTCATAAAGACCATGGTTGGGAACAATTCACTGATCAAGTAATCGAGATAATAAATAAGAAAACAACACCAGTAGTATTTATACTATGGGGAAGTTATGCAAGAGCTAAGAAAAAATTAATAACCAATCCTATTCATTATGTAATTGAATCAGCCCATCCTTCACCATTTTCAGCATATAATGGATTCTTCGGTAGTAAGCCATTTTCAAAGACAAATGAATTTCTAAAAAGTAAAGGAATAAAACCAATTGACTGGAGAGTAGAATAAGCAAAAAAATATATAAAAAATCCTTTTTCAATGTGTTTATGAACGATTACATTTAATATAGGATTTTTTTGATGCAATTTTCCAAACATTTTACCCTATCGAAATTGCTAAAAATTTGACAAATCAAAGAAAATATGATATAATCAGTCAATCGAGAGAGGGGTAAGGTACATGAAATATATGGATATATATAATGGTGTGACAAATCCATTAGATGAAGATAGAGTATTAGATATTTTAGCACAAGCATATTCTCAAAGACATTTTGGTCTAGGAGGATTTTACAGTCAGTTAGTTACAACAACAGAAAAAGAATATAAAGGAAGATATAATCCTGAAGAATATAATAAATTTTATGCAACAGCATTTAATAAATGGAAAAATGGAATTGTGAGTTTAACAAAAGAAGAATTTGAAGAACTTAAAGCAAGAAAAAGCTATGATGATAGATTAATTAAATTAAGAAACTATTTAAAAACCGTTCCTGATGTAAAAACCGAAGAAGAAGCTAGAAAGATAATGAATCAAGATTTTAATGATGATGACTTAAATAATGCAATGGAAGATTATCGTTGGGATAGTATAAGCTGGGGAACTGGTTGGGAGCACGTAAAATCAAGATACTTAAATGGTAAAAGAGGAAATGATATTCAAGTAACTCATAGATTATATTTAAACGTGGAACCAATAGATGTATATACAGTAGCAAATGAATTAATCAAAAAATGTGATGAACATGAAATGCCATACTATTTTAAATTTGATAACTATGGAAATAGAGATGATACTTTAGTTGTCTACTCAGATACTGAAAAGTTGCCATTTTATATTGAAAAGTTACAAGAAATAGCCAAAGAGAATCCAGAAATTAGAGCTAGAAGCAAGACTCCACCAGTATTAACGGGTAAAATTGATGGCTGGATTGGATATGGCTCAGAGCCTGAAGTGAAGAATGGCACAAGAAGTTCTTTTAATTTAGTGCGTAGTAAATGTATAGAACAAGCTTTTACAGAGGAATTCGAAAATTGGTTTTCAACAAATAAAAATTCAACAGTTACTTATCATGGAAAAACCTTAACTTTAATGGAATATATCGCTGTATTAAGAACGAAACAAGAACTTTCAAAAATGAAAAAACGTCTTGAGTTAAAACCAGATAATAAAACTCAGGAAGAGTATGAAAATCGTTTGGGATATAACAGTAACGATCTTAAAAAACCATCTTTGATTTCAAAAATATATAGTGGAATTAAAAAATCAATTCAAGATAATTGGGGCAATCCAAACCAAAAATATGAAACTATAAAAGTCAATAATGGAACTAGAACAATAAGTATATATGGATATAAAGTAAAAGATTTAAAGGATTTAGTTGTGCCATATGTAATGAAACATGATGAAGATTTTAGAAAAAGAGTAAAAAATAAAATAAAAGAATTATCAGCAGCAGAGGGTATTGATATAGAAAAATATTGTTTTGATATATCTTCAAAAGAAAGATTGTTAAAACAAGATCAAAATAATGAACAAATGGAAAAACTATATCAATCTGCTCAAAAATATGCTAAAAAGCATGGAATATCTGAACCAAAAGCAAAAGGATTATATGAGTCTAACAGAGCTTATTTAAATTACTTGTCACAATATGCTAAAGACAATAATATTAAAACGAAAAAAGCATCACCTGAAAAATCTACTTCTATGTCTGATACTACTTATCGTTTGAAGAAGGAGCAAATCATTCAAGATTTACCTATTTATTCTAAAGAGCCAAGTAGATATCAAGGTAGGATGTCTGATGAGGAGATTAGACAATCTCGTATTAAATTAGGTTTTATTTCTCCTGATATTCAACCTGATACTACTTATCGTTTGAAGAAAGACCAAATCATTCAAGATTTACCTATTTATTCTAAAGAACCAAGTAGATATCAAGGTAGAATGACAGAAGAAGAAATTAGAGGTGCACAGAAAAAGATTGGTGTTTATAAAAAATAAAAGAGAAATGAAAATTCATTTCTCTTTATTTATTTTGTGCTTGAACTGCTGTAATTGCTACAACTCCGACAATATCGTCTGCACTACATCCACGTGATAAATCATTGACAGGAGATGCGATACCTTGTGTTACAGGACCATAAGCTTCTGCTTTAGCAAGTCTTTGAACTAGTTTATATCCAATATTACCAGCATCTAAATCAGGGAAAACTAATACATTAGCACGTCCAGCAACCGGACTATGAGGCGCTTTAGAAGCTGCAACTTCTGGAACAATAGCAGCATCTAATTGTAATTCCCCATCAATTTTATATTGTGGATAATTTTCTTTAGCAATCTTTACAGCTTCAATCACTTTATCAACATCAGGATGAGAAGCACTTCCCATAGTAGAATGAGATAACATTGCAACGATAGGCTCTTTTTGAACTAATAATTGGAATGTTTCTGCACTAGAAGCAGCAATTGCAGCTAATCTTTCAGGGGTAGGATTTTGCTCTAAACCACTATCTGCAAAAATAAATGTTCCCTGCTCCCCATAATTACAATTCGGAACAACCATTAAGAAAAATGCTGAAACCAACATAGTACCGGGCTTAGTCTTTATAATTTGTAAAGCAGGTCTTAAGGTATTTGCAGTTGAATGACAAGCACCACTAACAACACCATCAGCTCTACCGGTTTTAACTAACATACATGCATAATACATGTAATCTTCTAATAATAATTTCTTTGCATCTTCATAAGTAAGCCCTTTATTTTTACGAATCTCTACTAACTTTTCAATAAGTTCATCAGTTAGAGGAGAAGTAAAAGGATTAATAACAGTAGCCTTACTAATATCGAAACCTTTTCCTTTTTCTTCAATTTCTTCTTCTTTACCAATTAATATAATATTTGCAATATCATCTTTTAATATTTTCTCTGTAGCTTCCATAATACGACGATCCATTGTTTCTGGTAGAACAATCGTCTTTTTATCTTTTTTTGCTCTTTCTTTTATATTATCAATAAATGACATATTAAACCTTCTTTCTAATTATCTTTTAAAATTTCATAAATTTCTCTTTTCTCATGATTATAGAATTCTTTTTTTCTATATCCAAAAAATAATCGAATAATATTAGAGGGGAAAGATACAATAAGCTGATTAAATGTAACAACTGTATCATTATAAAACTTAATAGCCGCAACTAAGTCAATTTCATTAGTATTTAAATCATCAATAATATGAACTAAAGATTCACTTTTAAAAAGTTTTTCATTATCGTCTAAAGTTTGAAATAATTCATTATAGCATTTTTTTAATAAATCATTTAATTCAAAATGGTTTAAATCCATAATTGTTTCACTATCTAGCGGTTCTAAAAATTCTTCTAATTTTAATTCTTTAGCAATTACTTGCTTAGCCCTTTTAAGTAAGTCTAACTTTCTTTGTAAAAATAAGTCTATATTATTTTCTGCTTCTTCCATTTTAACAATAGAAATTTGAAATTTATTATGAAATAAAATAATAGCAATTCCAATTAAAGCAAACACAACAACACAGGCCAAAACAACTTCTATCATCATATCACCTCATTATTATCATTATACCAAACAAACTATTAAAAAGAAATAATACAATAATAAAACCAAGAAAATTCTTGGCTTTATTTTTTACAAAATGTTTTAATTTTTTGTTTGCTATTTTCTATTTCTTGCTCAGTCATTACTCCCTGATATCTACTTTCCTCTTTAGAATTGATTGGTAAATCTTGAATAATTTGATCTTTCTTTAAACGATACGTAGAATCTAAGTCTAAATTCGGAGAAATAAACCCTAATTTAATTTGTGATTGTCGAATTTCATCCTCAGACATAACTCCTTTAAATCGGCTAGCCTCTTTAGAATTGATTGGTAAATCTTGAATGATTTGATCTTTTGTTAAGTGATAAAGGAAAGGATTGTTTTCTTTCTTTTTATCCTCCAATAATTTAGTACTAGTTGTACCAAAAAAGTTTGTAAAATCTTGTGCTGTTTGTCTGTTGAAGTTCTTTTTCTTTTCTACTTTTCTCTTATCTTTTTTTGCTTTACTTTTACCGGTAAATAGTTTACTAAATAATGATTTATCTTTCTTTGTCATACAAAAAGTAGTAGCATCTAAACCTTTTTCATCTGCCATCTTTAAAATTCCTTTTTGTAACAAAGATTTAGTTTTAGGATAATCCTGAGTAATATTCTGAAGTGTCTTTGATAAAGAACGTTCTAAATCTTGATGTGAAATAGTAATTCCGTCTTTATGAACTTTTTTTCTCGAAAAGAAGCCTCTTTTTCTAAAATCAATAACAACGTCATCAAATTTAAAACTTTTATTTTTAATGCCCTTTAACATTTCCTCTTTTACATTAGAAAATATGGAATTTAAGAACTTCTTGTTTTTTAAATCACGAGGTTTAAGATTATAGTATTCTTTCAATTGCTTTCTATCAATCTTTGATAAATAATCGATTTGACTGTAAACAACATTAGAACTTGCTAAATCAACGATACTCATTTTTTCGCCATCTTCATCTTCTAAGGCTAGTTTAGGTTGATCAGCAACCATCTTTTTAAATCCTTTTGAAAGAATAAGATGATTAAACTTTTCAGTATCTTTACTCTTAGCTACATCAGCAGATTCATATCCAATCCATCCATCTACAATACCGCTAAAAACGGGTGGGTGATAAATATGTTCTTTTAACTCTTTATCTTCTTTTATAATTTCTTGTAATATTTGATAATAGTCAAGAAGGTGTTTAGAATCAGAACTAATAGCAAACGACTTATCATTTCTGAATCTAGTTTGTATCTCAAATAAATAAGGTAAATTCTTTTTTTCACATTTATCTAAGAATTCACTAGCAAATTTATGAAGATGCTTTAAATCTACATTCACATATAAAATATGTTCAACATCAAAAGGAGTAGTTTGCGTCTTGCTATCCTGCTCATGGATATCAACAGAACTAATTCGTTGATGATCTTTTGAAACATTCAAAAATTTATCTAGATATTCCGTTTTTCTTTTATGAGGAAAAGCCGCAACAGCGTCTTTCCAAGTTGTAACATCACCTATATTCTTAAAATATTGTTGTAAAGAATACAACGGACTAGTATTAGCAATTTCTCTTGTAGTTAAATGTTTTTTCCAATAATTAAAAATTTTAGCATAAAATTCATTTAAATCATCAGGAGTAAAAATATTGCTTCCTGTGGCATAGACATTACTAATAGATCCTTGATAATTACTGTCTAAAAAATTGTGATCTGCGTAAGCTTCAACCAACGAATCGAAATTACCTTCATCAAGAATTGGATTTTGAATTTTTTTATAAAATTCTTCTAAATTCGTTATCATAATAATCCCCCTATAAATAATGCGTATATTATATCAAAAAAAAGAGAAAATGTCAATTAAGCAGGTTTGACATTTTCTACTTTAGAATCAAATACTTCTTGTTCTGTACTAACGGGTTCAGTTCCTTTAATAAAATACATCATTTTCTTCTTTTTATCTTGATCAGTTGCTAAGCGCCCAGAAATAGGTTCGACTAATACAGCAGATACATTTTTAGGCATTTCATACCACTCATCACCAGCAGGAATATTTCTTTCGTAGTATTCGATAGATTTATACCATATGTCTTGGGCATACTTATATTCACTAGTTTTCAGTGACTGATTATCATCATATCCAACCCATACAGCACAAACAATATTATTATTAAAACCAATATCCCAATTATCTGTTTCAGTAGTACCACTTTTTAGTGCGTATTTATGCGTAAGTTTAGGAGCAAGACCAATAGCAGTAGGATAGTTATAGTCTATATAGTCACTATCATAAGTGGCAGTTAATAAATTATTTAAAATAAAAGTAATACTAGGATTCAATACCGCTTCTTTAGAATTTTTTGCTTCATATAAGACCGTACCATCAGAATCTTCAACTCTTTCAATAAAATGTGGAGTAACTTTGTTTCCTAAGTTTGCAAATGCAGAATATCCAGCAGCCATTTCCAATATATTGATTTCGTTAGTTCCCAAGGGAAGAGAAGGAACATTTTCTAGTTTTGCAGTAATACCTACACGCCTAGCTACATTTATTAAAGAATCCCCTCCTAAAAAAAGATGGGTTTTAACAGCATAAATATTTTCAGAATATGCAATCGCTGTCCCCATAGAGATAGGCTTATTTCCGTACGTTTTATTATAATTCTGTGGAGTATAGTCCTCCTGATCATTAAATACAAAAGTAGTCTCTTCACTAGTAAAAGAGGAGCTAGAAGTAAATCCATTTTCAAGCGCTGCATAGTATAGGTACGGTTTCATAGTAGAGCCAACTTGCCTTAAAGAATCAGTAGCTCTATTAAAAGAAGATTCATCATAATCCTTACCACCAACTAAAGCTAAAACACCTCCTGTATTAGGATCCATCAACACAACAGACGTTTGTATTTCAGATTCTTCCGGAATTGATTCTTTGATATTTTCTTCTACTTTTTTTTGTAAATCCAAATCTAAATTAGTATAAATTTTTAGTCCACTAGTGTCAGAATAAGACTTAGGTATACTATCAATAGATTCCAATTCATCCATAACTGCATCATGATAATACATTACTGTAGTTAATTCATCTCGTTCCTTTTCCCCTAGAAATTGCAACTCCTTTTGATAAGCATCTTCTTTTTCCTTTTCTGTAATAATGCCATTCTCCACTAACAAATTTAAGATAAGTAACTGTCTTTCCTTTGCTGCTTCTAAATTTACTAAGGGGGAGAAATTAGATGGAGATTTAGGAATTCCTGTTAACATAGTAGCTTCTGCTAAGTCTAAATCCTTAGCGCTTTTACCAAAATAATAATTACTAGCATTTTCGATTCCATACATTCCGTGACCATAATTAATTGTGTTGAGATAACCCTCCAATATTTCATCTTTAGAATAAGTGGATTCAATTTTTATGGTATACCACATCTCATCCCATTTTCTTTTCCAAGTTTTGTCAAAAGTTAAAAAAAGATTTTTTGCATATTGCTGTGTAATAGTAGAAGCCCCTTGCTGAGTACTACCACTAGTCAAATTAACATAAAATGCTTTTAAAATCCGCAAATAATCAAATCCGTGATGCTTATAAAAATTTTTATCCTCAGTATAGATAGTTGCGTCAATAACATATGGAGAAATATCATCAAGAGATACCCATTCTTTTTCGTTATTTCCTTGAAAGAAAACCTCTTCATTTTTATCATATAAAAAAACACTATTTGTTGTATTAATAACAACTTTAGGAGATAGTTTGACATAAAGCTGAATACCTAAGTAACAAAAAAGAGCAATAACAATAAAAATCCCCAAAAGTTTTACTAACTTCTTCAACATGCGCATGGAATCATTCCTTTCTTTAGTATTATTTCAACTTAGGAAAAAAATATGTATGAAACCATATAAATTAAAAGTAATAGGAAAATAAATATAATTATGTTATAATCAAAACTAGAAATTGAAAAGAGGTGAAAAATATGCCAAAAATTAATATAAAAATTACTCTTAAAACCAAAGAGCAAACAATAGAAAATAAATATAAAGCTATTTTTCATCCAGAAACAAATATAATAATATATCAAGAGGAAGACAAGACAAAAACCCAATTTGATTTACGAAATTTAAGACTCCGACGGGAAAATGAAAATTTATGGCTGGAATATTTATTTAATGAACAAGAAAAAACAAAAGGAATAATAAAAATAAAAGAATTAAATCAAAATTTACAAGTAAATATTCAAACCAAAAAAATTAATCAACAAAATAAAAATATAGAAATTGAATATCAATTAGAAGAAGAAAGTTATAAATATAAATTAGAGGTGATAGAATGAGTATAATAAAAGAACTAAATGAAGATATATCAAAACTTGTAAAAGAGGCAGGGTATGAAGCAGAAAACTTAGTATTACAACCGTCTGGAAGAAGAGATTTAGGAGAATTTCAATTAAATGATGCGATGACTTTGGCTAAAACTTATAAAAAGTCTCCAAGAATAATAGCAGAAGATATCATAAAAGTTTTAGAACAGGATAACAGATTTACAAATCTAAATATTGCCGGTCCAGGATTTATCAATATTACCTTAACAGATAAGTATTTAGGAGAGTTATTAACTAAAATTTATGAAAATAAAAATTTAAATATCGATAAAAGACCAAGAAAAAAGATAATTTTAGATTATGGCGGAGCCAATGTTGCGAAGGCATTACATGTAGGACATTTAAGAAGTGCCAATATTGGTGAGGCATTAAAAAGATTAGCAACTTTACTTGGTTATGAAGTAATAGGAGATGCCCATTTAGGAGACTACGGTAGACCATTAGGACTTGTGGTATTAGAAATCAAAAAAAGATACCCCGAACTTCCTTATTTTGATGAAGCATACACGGGAGATTTTAGTGAAGTAGAGCCTCCTATTACAAATAGTGATTTAGAAGAAATATATCCATACGCTTCTAATAAATCAAAAGAAGATGAAAACTATTTAGAAGAAGCAAGAGAGATTACTTTCAAAATTCAAAATCATGAAAGAGGATATTATGATTTGTGGAAAAAAGTAGTAGAAATTTCGAAAAAGGATATTAAACAAGTATATGATATGCTAAATGTAAACTTTGAATTATGGCTAGGAGAAAGTGATGCAGCAGAATACTTAGATGAACTAACAAAAATTTATGAAGAAAGTAACGTACTAATAGAAAGTGAAGGAGCACAAATCATAGAAGTAAAAGAAGATAGTGATACCTCTCCTATGCCACCATTACTATTTAAACGTTCGAATGGTACAGTATCTTACGAAACAACAGATTTAGCGACAATTCTTCAGCGTCAAAAAGAAATAAAACCAGACGAAATATGGTATTGTGTTGATGCCAGACAAGGTTTACATTTTGATCAAGTCTTTCGTGCTGCTAGAAAAGTAAAACTAATAGAAGATAAGGTAGTATTAGAACATATTGGATTTGGTACCATGAATGGAAAAGACGGTAAACCATTTAAAACAAGAGACGGTGGCGTAATGAGTTTAAAGGGATTAATTGCCCTAGTAGAAGAAGAAACCAGAAAGAAAATTAATCCAGATACAGTAGAAGAAGATATGAGGGAAGAAGTTGCTAAGACGGTAGCAATTGCAGCACTAAAATATGCAGATTTACTACCATTTAGAGGAACCGATTATATCTTTGAGCCAGAAAAATTTGCCGATCTAGAAGGAAAGACAGGACCATACCTTTTATATTCAACAATTCGTATGAAATCTCTTTTGACAAAAGGAGAAAATTTCGAAAAAGGAAAAATAACCAAATTTAAAAGTGAAACAGAAAAAGATATTGCTCTTACTGTCCTAAGGTTACCAACTATATTAAATAAAGCATTAGATTCTAGAAGTCTAAATGACATTACAGAATATATTTATAAATTAACATCTTTATATAATAAATTTTATGCTGAAAATAAAATTTTAACAGAAGAAGATAAAGAACTTCAAAAATCTTGGTTAACTTTGACAAAAATCGTCTATGATATAAACATGACACTATTAGATGTTTTAGCAATTAAAGTTCCAGAAAAAATGTAAAAAAAGTGTTGCATGTCTAATAGATATATGTTATAAGTTTATTGGTAATTTTTTTACCATAACAAATTATAAAATTTAGCATATAATGTTTTTGAATATAGGAGGGCATTATGAGTCTTAGTAAAATGAGCAAAGAAGATTTAGAATTATTATCAAATAAGGATATTACTAATTTGATTTTAGAAGAAAGTAAAAAACCTATCAATACAGCAGACTTATTTAAAAAAATTATTAAATTATTAGAATTGCCAGATAGTGTTTTTGAAACTAAAATTGGAGATTACTATACAGCACTTTCTACAGATAAAAGATTTATTTTATTAGATGATGGAAAGTGGGATTTAAGAAGTCGTCATACATCAGATAAAGTTGCTAAAATAACTGATGAAGATGAAGAAGATGATACTGATAGTGAACCAGAAAAAGAAGAAGTAGAAGAAATGGAAGAAGACAACTACGACGATACAGAAGAAGAATATGACGAAGATACAAATGAAGAATTAAAAGATTTGGTAGTAATTGATGAAGATGAACTAGAACTAGAACAATAATCTAGTTTTTTTCTTCCTAAAATTATGGTATAATACCAGTGATTACCAAGAAAGGGTGAAAAGCATGATAGAAAGATTAGAAGCTACGTTAGAAAAGTATAATTACTTACAAGAAGAATTGACCAAGACAGAAGTTCTTAGCGATATAAAAAAGACAAGAGAATATTCAAAAGAAATGGCTTCATTAGAGGATGTTGTAAACTGTTATAAAAGATATAAAAAAGTCTTAGAGGAAATAGAAAGTACAAAAGAAATGACAAAAGATCCAGAATTAGGAGATATGGCCAAAGAAGAACTTAGAGAATTAGAATCAGAAAAAGAAAAATTAGATGGAGAGCTAGAAGTTCTTTTAATTCCTAAAGATCCTAATGATGATAAAAATGTTGTTATTGAAATCCGTGGAGCAGCAGGTGGAGATGAAGCTAATATTTTTGCAGGAGACTTGTTTAGAATGTATACAAGATATGCCGAAAAAAAAGGTTTTTCTTATCAAGTATATAACTCAGTAGACGGTACTGCTGGAGGATTTAGTCAAATTGAATTTATTGTAAAAGGTGCAAATGCTTACTCTTTACTAAAATATGAAAGTGGTTCTCATAGAGTACAACGTGTCCCTGTAACGGAGGCAAATGGGAGACTTCAAACTTCAACAGCGACAGTCTTAGTAATGCCAGAAGCAGATGAAGATATAGAGATAGAAATTAATCCTAATGATTTAAGAATTGATATCTATCGATCTAGCGGTTGTGGAGGACAAGGAGTAAATACAACAGACTCTGCCGTAAGAATTACCCACTTACCAACCAATACAGTCGTTACATGTCAAAATGAAAGAAGTCAAATTCAAAATAAAGAACAAGCAATGAAAGTTTTAAAAACAAGACTTTACGAGATGCAACTACGTGAGCAACAAGAAGCAGCAGGTGCCGAAAGAAGAAGCAAAATCGGTACAGGTGACCGTGCAGAAAAGATAAGAACTTATAACTATCCACAAAATCGTGTAACTGACCATAGAATTGGGTTCACTACTAAAAACTTAGATCGCGTAATGGATGGAGATTTAGATGATATTATCAATGCGTTAATTCAAGAAGATCAAAAAAGAAAATTACAAGGAGAAACAGAAGCGTAATGACAGTAGAAGACCTTCTGTTTTTTGCTAAACAGCATATACATTCAGATCATGCAAAAATATTAATTGCAGAACTTTTAAACTGCAATCCATTAGAGTTGTTAAATTATTTAGAGAAAAGAATACCAGAAGAAAAAGTGGAGTTATTAAAAAGAGAAATAAAAGCATTAGAAGAAAATACACCATTACAGTATGTTTTAGGAAATGTAAATTTTTATGGAAATAAATTTTATGTAGATGAGAGAGTTTTAATTCCTAGGTTTGAAACGGAAGAACTTGTGGAAAATACCATTAAGTATATTAACAGATTTTTCACAGAACCTGTGGATATTATAGATTTAGGTTGTGGTAGTGGAGTAATTGGATTAACATTAGAAAAAAAAGTTTCCACAAAAACTGTGGATTTAGTTGATATTAGTAGTAGTGCCCTAGAAGTAGCACGGAAAAACTGTGGAAATCTAAATTCTAATGCCAATATAATACAAAGTGATATGTTCAGTGCTGTTAATAAAAAATATGATGTTATTATCAGTAATCCCCCATATATAAAAACTAATGAAGAAATAGAAGATATTGTTAAAGAAAATGAACCAAGTATAGCTTTGTATGCTGGTGAAGATGGATTAGATTGTTATAAAAAAATATTAGAAAATATAAAAGAACATATCAAAGAAAAAAGCTTAATTGCCTTTGAAATTGGAATGAGGCAAGCTAATGACATACAAAAGCTAGTAAACAAATATTTACCGGATAGCAAAACAGAAGTAAAAAAGGATATGTCAGGTAAAGATAGAATGTTTTTTATATTTTTTGGAATAAATTAAGTTTTTTTGAATAAAAAAAACTTTTTCCTTTCACTATAGAGTTGAAAGGAAGAGACAAATGAAAAAACTAGTCATCGTATTAGCAATTATAACGACAATATTAGTAATAAATAAAGAAGAAAAAATAATAATTCCCAAAGAAGCGATTCGTTTTAGAGTAATTGCAAATAGTAATAGTTACAAAGATCAAAAAATAAAAAAGAAAGTAGTAAATAATTTAAACCAAGAGATAAGAAAACTAACAACTTTAGATGCATCACTACAAGCTTCTAGAAGAAATATAAAACAGGAAATACCATCCTTTTCTAGAGTAGTTGCCAAAACATTACAAGAACAGGAACCAAACCAAACGTTCTCGATAGATTATGGAATGCACTATTTTCCAGAAAAAGAATATAAAGGAATTGTCTATGAAGAAGGAGAATATGAATCTCTCGTAATTACATTGGGAAATGGTCTAGGAGAAAACTTTTGGTGCGTATTATTTCCTCCACTATGTCTATTAGATACGGAAGAAGAAGTAGAAGATGTAGAATATACATCTTTTGTAAAAGAGTTAATAGATAAGTATTTTTAAATAATATAACAAATAGAATATATAAGGTGATACTATGAACAACATCCTTATATATTTTTTTATGGCAGTGGGGTTAAGTATGGATGCTTTTTCCTTAGCGCTAGCATATGGAACAACTAAAATACCCATCACTAAAAAAATAATACTAAGCCTAACTGTTGGAACATTTCATTTTTTTATGCCAAAACTTGGAGCTTTACTAGGAACAGAATTGTTATTAAATTACATAGCGAGAGCTAACTATTTAGTAGGAATAATTTTTATCATCTTAGCATTAGAGATGTTTTTCTCTAGAAAGGATAAAAAAGGCGGAACAATAACAAATATAATTTCTATTATAATCTTTTCTTTTACTGTTAGCATAGATAGTTTTTCTGTCGGAATAGCTTTATCATTAACTACAAGGAATATTGATGTTGCTTGTTTGATATTTGCTATTGTAAGTGCCGCTTTTACTTTTTTAGGAGTAGAGTTAGGAATGAAAATAGCTAAAAGGTTTGAAAGCAAAGCAGAATACGTAGGAATAATCATACTACTTCTACTTGGTATAAAATATTTAATATTTTAAAACAATATAAAAGTGTGATAATATAAATATATAAATAATCCAAAGGAGTAAATTATGAAAAAAGAAGAAGCAGAAGCAATTTATAATAATGCAAAAAATAATAGCATTGGTAAAGAAAAAAAATCATCCGCTCAAAGATTTAAAAGAAATGTTATTTTATCAATTGCAACAGCCGCTTTAGTAACTGTATTAGCTAGTGCTGGCTTTTTAGCAATGCACAAAAACGAAGAAGAACTAACAGACAGCCCAGATAGAATTGAGTATGTAACAGAAGTTGATGGATATGATATGAGTGATCTAAGCATTTATCAAAATCTAAGAGTTTATGATTTACTAGATAATTATGGGTTTACAGATTATGATGGAAGCGGATATAATCGAACATATAATTATACAGAAGAAGATTTTCAGAGATTAAAAGGAATTAATGAAAATTATTTATATGGATTTTATTGTGCAACATCCGAACAAAACTTTAAAGACGTATTAAGTGTATTTGGATATGATTCTCTAGACAGTTATTTAATAGATAGGAATTATGTAGACAAACAGGGAAATCCAAGCATTGATGCTTGGAATGATGCAACAATGCAGGAAATGGCAAATCTACTAAAATCAGAAAAGGGGAAAGCAAAATAATGGAACAAGAAATGGTAGTATTAGAGAATGGAAAAGTTTGTGTAATAATCGATGAAATTATATCTGATAATACAAAATATATATATCTTACCAATATAGAAAACAGCAAAGACTATACAATAAGAAAAGAAGAAAATGATAGTTTGATAGGGTTAGATGACGAAGAAGAATTTGAAAAAGCCATGGAATTACTAATCAAAAAAGAGTTAGAAAAAAGTAATGAATAAAAAAGAGGTCTACTATGAACAAAATAAATGTAAACATTAATGTTGATAGCGTTGATATGAAGAGTTTATTTAATACAGACGCTATTGAGATGAATAAGAACTTAAATTTATCTAATAATTCTTCGGTAACAACTAACCAAAATTTGAATACAGCTCTAACAGAAACTTTAGATATATCTGCAGTGAATAAAGAAACAGAAACACTTTCATTAACAAACAATCAGGCAAATAATCCACAAGTAAGCAATTTTTCTCCTAACTCTTATTCAGATAAAGATAATATATATATAAATAAACTATCGGACATTATGACGGCTACTAAAAATAACTTAGGAGAAGAAAATTATAAGATATATACAGAATATTTAAAAGGAAAGAAATTATCAGAAATTTATACAGCTGATGATAAATTAAGTCCTATTACTGATGAGACAGCACTAAATAATATTTTAAAAAACATGCAAATAGATAAAGATGCATCCCAAGTCATGGAAGAAATAAATCAAGTACTACAAAATAGTAGTTTCGCTGGTAGTACATTAAGTGAAGATATGAAAAATTCAACTATTATAGAAGTAGCAAATACAGAAAGCGGATATGATGCCTTTGTATTAAAGAATTCAGTTGGAAACTATTTAATAGTTAACTCTTGTACTAACGATAAATCTGCAGAAGATATAGCGGCAATCGCTTATACCTTGTCATTACAATTAGTGGGTGATGAAGATTTAATATCTTTTGCATTGAATGATATTTTGCCAGAGTTTAAAAATGAAAGTATAGAAAGTAGTGAAATAGCTAGTACTATAATAGAAAAAGGGACGGATTATTTAAAAGAAAAGAATCAGGGACAATTGCAAGATAATAAGGAGTTAATAGAAAAATATGCTGTTAAAGCACAAGAAGAAGGCAGTAAGTTGGAGCTAAATGGTTATTCATTAGGTGGAGGAATTCAGTTAACTGCTTATAGTCAAGTGTGCATCGAAAATCCTGATATAGAGAATACAATAGAATCTGTTGCTGTATTTAATCCATTTGTAGCCTTTGCCGAACAACAACGCCCAGCTGGAACAGGGAATCCACTTTTAAATATTACAAGTTATATAATGAAACCTAGTTTAATTCAATATTTATCTTCATCAGAAAAACTAAGAATATATTCTGGTCAAGAAGATATGGTTTCTACATTCAATACAAGCGTTCAAGCGCTAAAGGATAAATTTGTATTTTTGCATGCTAAAGATATAGAAAATGGTTCTGTTCAAGAAATTACGCAATTATATAGTATTATTTTAGGAGAAAATAGTAATCATGGATTTAATGCATTAAACCAAGAATATTTTAATGATTATGGAAATATTAGTGATGCAGGAGAATATATTCCCATCACAGAAACAGTAGCCGATGCAACAAATCAACAAAATGTTATAACACAACTCCATAATATAATTAGTAAAAATTTATCATATAATACAAACTATCAATATTTAATAAACGAAATATTGGGATTATCAGAAATTAAAGAAACTGTGGAAAACTTAGAAGATCCTAGTGCAAAATTGGTGGTAACAGAGGTTATAGATTATATAGAAGGGAATGTTGGAAATTTAAGTTATGAAGGACTAGCAGAAAGTATAACCAATGGAAGTTGGGAAGCAGTAAAATACACAATAGATCATAGTGAATGGTATATGAAACTAGGAGGATTACTAAAAAATGAAGGTGCCTTTAAAGAATCAATGAACCAATTCTTAAATGAAGAGTCTACTAAACAAGGAATATTAAATATTATGACGGCTATGCAAGCAAATAACACAACAGTGGCGAAAAGAGAAATTAATAATATGTTAAATAATCTAGACGAAGTATATTCTGACAAACTTTGGGGAATAGACTTCGTAAATCAAATAATAAAAGATCAGTTTATAGAAGAATTAAGAAAATCACTAATAGGAATCGTAGAATAAAAAATATACACAAAAGGAAGAGCAATCTTTCTTTTTCTTTTGACAAACACTACAATATTGCTTATGATATATATGAAAGGTGGCATAATATGTTAGTAAATTTTAATGAGATGTTAATGGATGCAAAAAGAGGAAAATATGCGGTTCCTCATCTTAATATAAATAATTTAGAATGGGCAAAATATATTTTAGAAAAGTGTAATGAGTTAGAAGTACCTGTAATCTTAGGTGTGAGTGAGGGTGCTGCTAAATACATGGGAGGATTTAATGCAATCACTGGTATGGTAAAAGGATTAATGCAAGATTTAAATATAACAATCCCAGTTTGCCTACACGTAGATCACGGTAGTAGTAAAGAAACATGTATAAAAGCAATAGATGCAGGATTTACTTCAGTAATGATTGATGCTTCTCGTCACGAATTAGAAGAAAATATTAAAATAACAAAAGAGGTAGTAGAATATGCCCATGAAAGAGGAGTGAGTGTAGAAGCAGAAGTAGGACATATAGGTGGAACAGAAGATAATATCACTTCAAGTGCAACAAATGCAACATTAGAAGATTGCTTAACTCTATATGAAAATACAGGAATAGATTCTTTAGCTCCTGCGTTAGGAAGTGTTCATGGATTCTATAAAGGAGAACCAAATTTAGATTTTGAAACAATGGAAATCATCAATGAAAATTTACCAATTCCACTAGTTTTACATGGAGGAACAGGTATTCCAGATGATAAGATCAAAAAAGCTATCTCTTGCGGAATATCAAAAATTAATATTAATACAGACTTGCAATCAGTTTGGAGTAAAGCCGTAAGAAAATTTTTAGAAGAAAATAAAGAAGTATATGATCCAAGAAAAATTATTGGAAGTGGAGAACAAGCTATAAAAACAAGGATTGAGGAAATTGTCACTCTATTTGGCACGAAGCGATAAAATATAGTAAAGCCACGAGGAGGTATAAAATGAAAATAATGGAGATAGAAGGCAACCGAGAATTAAGTGGAACAATACGAATTAGTGGTGCAAAAAATGCTACAGTTGCATTAATACCTGCAGCCATCTTAACTGATGAAGAAGCTACTATCTGTAATGTGCCAGAGATTACAGATACGGATGCTTTATGTGACATACTAAATGAATTAAACGTTGATGTTAAAAGAGCAAGTGAAAGTATCATTATTAACCCCAAAAATATGATAAATATTGAGATTGCAGAGAAATTTTCCAAAAAACTACGAGCATCTTACTATTTTATGGGAGCATTACTAGGAAAATATAAAAAAGCAGTGATGTACTTTCCGGGAGGATGTTCTATAGGGGCAAGACCCATCGACTTACACTTAAAAGGTTTTGAAGCACTAGGAGCGACAGTAAAAAACGAAAAAAATAAATATATTGTGGAAGCACAAGAACTTCATGGAGCTAATATTTATTTAGATATAGCTTCAGTAGGGGCAACAATTAATATTATGTTAGCCGCTGTAAAAGCAAAAGGTACTACTGTAATTGACAATGCAGCCAAAGAGCCAGAAATTGTTAATGTTGCGACGTTCTTAAATAACATGGGAGCACGTATCAGTGGTGCTGGAACATCTACAATTAAAATTGAAGGTGTGGAAACTCTACATAAATGTTTTCATGAAGTAATACCTGATAGAATAGAAGCAGGAACTTATATTATTATTGGTGCTTTATGTGGTAAAAATCTAAAGATAGATAACATAATCCCAGATCACGTGGATTCCTTACTATCTAAGTTAGAAGAAATTGGTACAGAGTTAGAAGTAGGAACAGATTATGTAATAATTTCAAAATCAGATACATATAAATCAACAACAATTAAAACACTAGTTTATCCAGGTTTCCCAACAGACCTACAACAACCATTTACAGTTCTACTAACGCAATGTAATGGAAAGTCAAAGGTAACAGAAACTATCTGGGAAAATAGGTTTATGCATATTCCTTATCTAAATGACTTAGGAGCAGATATTACTGTAAAAAATCAAACTGCAACTATTATTGGACCAACAAAATTAACGGGAACATCAGTAGTTGCAACCGATTTACGTGCTGGAGCAGCTATGGTTGCTGCAGGACTACTAGCAGAGGGAACTACTACTATAACTAATGTAGAACATATTTTAAGAGGATACGAACAAATCGTAGAAAAACTTACAAGTGTTGGTGCTAAAATAAAAATAAGAGAAATATAATGAAATAGTTATATTTCTTTTTTTATGGAGGCATTTATGATAAAAAAACATTATAAATTAATTATATTTTTACTAATTATATTTGTCATTTTCTTAATATATAAAGCAAACCACCATAATTATTTTAACTATACATCATTAGGAGATGGATATGCCTTGGGCATAAGCTCCTATGGAGAAGAAGATTATGGGTATAGTGACTTTATCAAAGATAGATTACAAGAAGAAAAGAAATTAAAGATTTATACTAAAGACTTTGCCGAAAAGAATCAATCAATTAACCATTTATATGAAACTTTATTAACTAATGAGAAAATAACCACAGGAAAAGTGGAAAAAAATATAAAGCAAACCTTACGAGAATCTGACTTAGTTACTATGACAATAGGTCTAAATGATATCATTTATCATATTACTATTACACCTAATATGAATGAATATAAACTACAACAAATAATGAAAAATTTAGAAAAGGATATAAAAATATTAATAAAAGAAATTAAAACATATTATCCCAAAGAAATATATATAATAGGTTACCCAGAAGTACCAATAGAAAATAGTTATATAAAAGAAGGGATAAAAAAATTAAATAAAATATATAAAAATCTAGAAAATGTTACCTATATATCAACAGAGAATATAATAAACGAAAATGATTTTTTATATTCAGAAAGTATTTACCCATCAAAGGAAAGTTATGAAAAAGTAGCAAAAGAAGTAATAAAAAAGCTTGCAAATAAAAAAAATACTTGATATACTAATAACGCTATTGAATTACTATGACTTTTAAAGTCATGGCGGAAGGAGAGATAATATGAAAAAAGGAATTCATCCAGAAGTAAAAGATTGTACAGTAACTTGTGCATGTGGAGAAACATTTACTTGCAAATCAACAAAAGATAGTATTAGTGTTGAAGTATGTTCTAAATGTCATCCTTTTTATACAGGAAAACAAAGTAGAGCATCACGTGCTGGACGTGTTGATAAATTCAACAAGAAATATGGATTTGATAAACAAGAAACTGCTGAGTAATCGCAGTTTTTCTTTTGTTAAAATATGCTATGATAAAAGAGATTAAAGGCAAAAGGTGATACTATGCCAAAATTGAAATTGTCAATCCAGAAGAATTAATAAAACAAAATTATCCACCAGAATTTGTGGAAAATTTAATTTACCAAGTGTTAATATTAAGTATGTAAGTAAAAGAAGAATACCCAGAATATAAGAACTGTTTTTTACAACACAAGTACCAGGAATTTATGATGGGACAGAAATATTATAATATTGAATATAAACCACGGAATAGTAGGATATATTTCACTAAAGAAAGAATCACAAGAAAATAAAATATGCACATTTTATGTGGAAAAAGTTTCAGAAAAATAGAATAGGAACAGTTCTTGTGGAAAAAGAAATAGAATATCTAGGCACTAAAAAATGCTAATTACCATTTCTATAAATAAATTAAATAAATTCACAAAAATTGTGGAAAAATAGGAGAGAAAGCATAAATTCTAGTTCTATCAAAGAGCTTAAAGAAAATAGGGAGAATCTATAAAATACATAATCAACAGAATTTGTGGAAAATCATTTTAAATAATCACATAAAAGAGATGAAAAAAATTTTAATAAAGTGATATAATAAAAACGGGGAGAGTTGATTATGAAGGAACTTGAAGATATGACTCTAGATGAACTAAAAAAGTTAAAGGTGCCAGAATATGTAGAGCAGTATTATACGATTATAAATCAACTAAAGGATAATAGAATTAGCAAAAGAGTTTTAGAAAAATTACAAGGAGAACCAATCGCTAAAATTTATGAAGAATTGATGAGTGAAGAAGAGAACGTTAGGAGTCATTCTTTCTTTCCTGGGGATTTAGTCTTAGTTTATCCAAATATAAAGGAACAGAAAAGCAAAAATTTTAAAACTTGTGATTTTTCTGGAGCTATAATTCATCCAGGAAGTCTATATATTAGTTATAGACCTCTGTTAGAGAATATAACTACAAATGAAAAGTTTGTTTTAGAAAGAACAATACATGTGGAAACAGGATATCTGTATAACTTACCTAGAAGGATAGATGAATTAGAAGCTTTGGAACAAGATATGATATTAGAAACACCAGGTCAAGAAATAGACTTTAATCATTTTAACAATCAAATGGGAGGCCATCTGCCATTAAAAAAATTAAAAAAAGAAAGAAGGAAATTTTATGATAAAAATAGGAATAGCAAGCGACCATAGAGGTTATATATTAAAAGAGCAAATAATTGATAGATTAATGAATCAATATGATATTACAGACTGTGGAACAACATCAGAAGAATCTGTGGATTATCCAGATTATGCTTTTAAATTAGGGAACTTAGTTGCAGACAAAGACGTTGATTTTGGAATAGCAATCTGTGGAACAGGAATTGGAATTAGTATAGCTTGTAATAAAGTAAAGGGAGTTCGCTGTGCAAAAGTAGATACAAAAGAGGAAGCAATTGCAACAAGAGTAGATAATGATTCTAATATTATTGCTTTTGGTGAAAAAATGCCACTAGAAAAAGCAGTAGAATTAATAACAATATTCATAGAGACAAAAGCATCAGAAGAAGAAAAACATGTTCGTCGTAGACAAAAAATAAAAGAATACGAGGAAGAACAATGTTAGGGAAACTATTACTATATGCATTTGTAACTGTAGTTGTTATTTGGGCAATGGATGCTGTAAATATTAATCAAATATTTAAAAAAAATCACGTAATTCAAGCAAGAGTATTTTACTTCTTGCTAGGACTTTCACTAATTTATTTAGTCACCAATTTTTTAATGGATTTATTTATTTCTTCAAAAATATTTTAAAAGAAGTATAAATCTTTTTTTTTGGTTAAAACTTATAATGAGGTGAAAAAAATGAAAAGAAGAAAATTAAAACCATATGTCTTACCAACTATAATGACTTTAGCAATTGTTAGCGTAATGTTTGGAACTGCTATATTAAGAAGCAATCTACAAAAAGATACTTCAGAAGATGAATTGACAAGTTATGTAACAAGTACAGTATTAGAAGAAGAACAGCCAGTAATAAAAGAAAGCACAATAATGATTAATCCATATACAGATACAACTGTAAGTATAGGTAAAAATTATTATGACTATAAAGCAGATGCAGAGACACAAGAAAAATCAATTGTATATCATGACAACACATATATGCAAAACTCTGGTACAGATTTTGTAGGTGAAAAAGTTTTTGATGTAGTAGCGGTGCTAGACGGAAGTGTGACAGATGTCAAAGAAGACGAAACATTAGGAAAAGTAGTAGAAATAAAACATGAAAACGGTTACATCAGCATCTATCAAAGTCTATCAGAAGTAAGTGTAAAAAAGGGAGATATGGTAACACAAGGTCAGGTAATAGGAAAAAGTGGAACAAACGAATTAGATAAAGACATGGGAAATCATCTACACTTTGAATTATATGTAAACGGAACTGTGGTAAATCCTACCCTTTACTTAAATAAAGAATTACAAACTTCTGAAAATAAAGAGCAATAGTCTCTTTTTTTTCATAAATATAAAAAATATGAATATATTTTATTATAAAATTAAGATTTTATGATAAAATATTAATGACAGAAAAGGAAGTGACATATATGTGGGCAAAAGATATTGGAATAGATTTAGGAACAGCAAATGTTTTAATATATGTTAAAGGACAAGGAATAGTGTTAAATGAACCTAGCATAGTTGCGATTGATACAGATTCTAAAAGTGTAATTGCAGTTGGTACAGAAGCAAACGAGATGTTAGGAAGAACACCGGGAAAAGTAAAAGCTATAAAACCAATGAAAGATGGTGTAATTGCAGATTTTGAGATTACAGAAATCATGCTAAATTCATTTATAAAGAAGATCAAAGCAAAAAAGCTTTTCTCCAGACCAAGAATTTTAATATGCTGTCCAACAAACATTACACCAGTAGAAAAAAATGCAATTAAAGAAGCTGCAGAAAGAACAGGTGCAAGAAAAGTCTATATTGAGGAAGAACCAAAAGTAGCAGCTATAGGAGCAGGAATGGATATTTCTAAACCAACAGCTAATATGGTAATAGATATTGGTGGAGGTACCACAGATATTGCTATTCTTTCATTAAATGATATTGTATCTTCTACATCAGTACGTATTGCTGGAAATGTATTCGATCAAGATATTATTAAATATATAAAAGAAAAATATAAATTATTAATTGGAGAAAGAACGGCAGAAGATATAAAAATAGGATTTTCCAATATCTTCGATCCAAACAAAAAGGAAAAATTAGAAGTAAGAGGGCGAAATTTAATTACTGGATTACCAGATACAATAGAAATAACACAAGATGAAACAAAATTAGCTTTAGAAGAAAGTATTCAAAAAATAGTAAAAGCAACAACAAATGTTTTGGAACAGACCCCACCAGAATTATCTGGAGACATTGTAGAAAAAGGAATTATATTAACTGGTGGAGGAGCAATGCTAAGAGGGTTACCAGAATTATTAGAAAAAGAGTTGCAAGTACCAATTTTAATTGCAGAGTCACCTTTGACGTGTGTAGCCGAAGGAACGGGAACGCTGTTAAATAATATTACGTTATTAGAAGAAGACCAATAAAATTGGTTTTTTTCTTTTCTATTAAAAATAATTCTGCTATAATTTTAATAGGAAGTGACGAGAATGAAAGAACAAATCCTAGATGCAAGTAAAATAGTCTTAGTTACGTTTTTATTCACGGCATTAATTATGCCGATAATCAAAAGAATTGCAATCCACGTTGGAGCAATTGACGTGCCTCGCGCCGATGAGGGACATAGGCATATTCACAAAAAAGCAACTCCAATGCTAGGAGGAGTAGGAATATTTTTAGGCTTCTTATTTGGATATATGCTATTTGGTGAACAGAGTATTAGAATGAATTCTATATTAATTGGTAGTTTTATTATTATTCTAACAGGAATTATGGATGATATTAAACCAATTCGAGCATATCAAAAAATGATAGGTCATTTAATAGCTGCCTGTATAATAGTATTTTATGGAAAAATAACACTAGATAATATAACTGCATTTGGTTTTTCATTAGATTTCGGCATTTTTGCTCCTTGGATTACCATTTTCTTCATTGTTGCGTGTACAAATATTATTAATTTAATAGATGGATTAGATGGATTAAGTGGAGGAGTTTGTTCTATTTTCTATTTGACTATCGGCATTATTGGATTTTATCAAGGAAGAGGCGGAAGTCTAGTCATGATTTTAACGTTTATCATGTTGGGTTCTACATTAGGTTTTTTATTACACAATTTCTATCCCGCCAAGATTTTTGCCGGAGACTGTGCAACATTTATGGGATTTATTATATCAGTAATTACATTATTAGAATTTAAAGGTCCTGCCCTAACATCTTTCTTTGTTCCAATTATGATTTTAGGAATACCTATTTTAGATACTTTGTTCGCGATTATCAGAAGACTGTTAAAGGGGCAGCCTCCATTTCAAGCAGACAAGAAACATCTACATCATCAATTATTAGGTATGAATTTTTCACAAAGAACTACAGTTCTAATTATTTATGGTATAAACCTACTGTTTGCAGCAGCATCTATTCTTTATACAATTAAAGATCCAGTTTTAGGAAAAATAGTATATATAATCATATTTATTATTGTATTATGGTTTGTATTGCATACTACAATAATCTCTGATAAAACCCCAACAAGAACAAAAAAAATAGAAGAAAAGATACCATTCTTCAAACGAAAGAAGTCCTAAAACTAAACTGCTAGCAATAGCAGTTTTTATTTTTATAATAACTGGTAAAATTTGGAAATATAAGGAGATTAATATGATAAATTTTGTAATTTGTGAAGATGAGCCAGAGTTACTAAAAGAATACAAATATCAAATTGATAAATTTATGATGAAATATGACACAGAATATAAATGTTATACATTTACTTGCTACGATGATAAGTGGGAAAGAGAAATAAAGAAAATAAAAGGTTTTAAAGTTTATTTATTAGATATAAAGACAGATATCGGTTCTGGAATTAATACTGCAAGAAAAATCAGAGAAGAATATGATGATTGGGTATCTATGATTATCATGATTTCTGGATATGCAGAATATAAATATGAAGCTTTAAGTAAAAGATTAATGTTAGTAGATTTCATAAATAAATTAGACCGTTCAGAACAAAAGTTAAAAGACGCTTTATTAATTTGTATGAAACATTATGATAATAAATATAACACTCTAAGATATACATATAAGAATATTGCTTATAATGTAGAATATAGAAGTATCATTAAAATAGAAAAAGAAATGGATAGTAAACGATGCATAATTCATACAGAAGAAGGGGACTATCCAATCCAAGGAACACTAAATGAAGTGTTAGAAAAATTAGATAAAAGATTTTTCAAATGTAATAGAGCAATTGCTATCAACGTAGAACAAGTACAATATTATAATCTTAGTAAAAATGTAGCTGTTCTAAAAACTGGCGAAGAATTCAACGGAATATCAAGAAGTAAGAAAAGGGAGATGTTTAATCGTGTTAGAGGTGTTGTATAGCCTATTTTGTTCTGGGGTAATGGTAATGACAAGTTGTTTTATTATTAATAAAATATTAAATTGTAAAGAATTCAAAGTGAATGTAAAAACAGTTGGGAATATACTAATATTGCTAATCTTTTCAATGATATTACATAGTATTCAATATACTATGATTTACTCATTAACCATATATTTAATCAATATAATAATTTTTAAAGAAATATTCAAAATATCCTTAGAAAAAAGTACAATTTGTACAACTATAGGTATGGTAATTTTGTTATTAGCAGATATGATAACAGGATTCATTATGAGAGGATTTTTTGATATTAATGAAATTCGAAATTCATATTTCTTGACAATTATAGCGAATATATCAGTAGGAATTTTGAGTGTATTATTTTTAAGCATCAAAAGAATACAATTCCAGCTCCAACAATATGTTAACTCTCTTTCTAGTAAAAAAGTCTTTGCAAATTGGTTGTTTTTTGTATTGTTAATTATAGATTTTAGCTGTTTAACCTATAACATTACTTTAACAGAAACATATGGGAAAGGATATTTTATAAATTTAATTGTAATTATGGCTTTCATAATTATTATGTTTATTTATATACAAGGAAGAAATGATTATAAAAAACTCTCTAGTGAATATGATGGGTTGTTCTCATATGTTCAAAATTTTGAAGACTGGATTGAAAAGGAACAATTAAATCGTCATGAATATAAAAATCAACTTGCGGTATTACGCTGTTTAACAAAAGAGAAAAAAGTAAAAGATAAAATAGATGAAATTTTAGAAGATAATATAAATATTGAAGGACAAGCCGTAACAAATTTAAAGAATTTACCTACAGGAGGAATCAAAGGGTTAATGTATTATAAAGCAGCAATTGCTCAAAAGCAAAAAATTAATTTAATGACAGATGTAAGTCTTGAGAAGAAGGGAATCTTAAATAAATTATCAGAAAAAGATATAAGGATATTATGCAAACTAATAGGAATATACTTTGACAATGCGATAGAAGCAGCAGCTGAAAGTAGAAAGAAAAATTTAACTATAGAAGTATATGAATTAAAAGATAAAGTAAACATCGTATTTTCTAATACGTTCAAGAATACTAAAAATATGAAAGACAGAAACAAAAAGGGTGTATCATCCAAAGGTGAGGGTAGAGGAAATGGATTATACTTTGCATCTAAACTTATTAAAGAGAATAAATGGATAGAAGAAAGACAAGAAATTATTGATAATTATTACATTCAGCAAATATCTGTAAAGAAAAACATCAAAAAAAAAGAGTTTAATCATTAAAAACTCCAACTGAATCAGGTTCTTCTACTGACCACCACCAGCATCCCAAGCTTGCAGCACCTGTTGCCAACATTGCCACGGCCATTAATAATTGAGATAATCTCTTCTTCATACTATCAAACTACACTCCTTTACAAAAATAATATATTAAATACCTCTTTAGATATTTAATGCCTTATAATTATTATATGGTTGATTAAATAACCGGTAAATAAGAGGACTGATAATAATAGCTTGAATAATCATTGCTGACAAAATAATAGAAGTCCAATATGTATTATTCAACAAAATAATCATCAATGTATAAATAAAACCAATCATAACTGTAATAATTTTACGAATGATTCTCTTTCTTTTATTTGAAAGAGGTCTTTTTTTTGTATCAGCGGGTGCAAAAAGTAAATAGTAGAAAATACAGATTGCACAGATGGTATATACAAAAAAGTTGGATAATTGTATATGCAACAATAAAAATGGTATTGCAATAAAGTTAAAAGTGGAAAACAATAAGCACTGATAGCTTTTTTCTGCATGAAATCCGAAACCGGTATAACGAATGACATTAAAGAAAACTACAACCAAAATAAATTCTTTAAACATATTTAGCAAAAGAGCTAAAATTGTTAATAGTACCATTTTTGTTATAGTAAGATAAAGCCCTTCTAAACCGTATTTTACCTTTTTTTTATCGTAGTCAGAAATGGATTGGTATTTACAAATAAAATTCATGCTATTTTCCAAAAATAATTGTTTCATATACAACCACCATATCCTCTAACAATATAATTATATAATGAATAAAATAACAGAACAGAAAAATCTGTGAATAGTAAAAAAAGCCCGTTTTTTTGTCGAATTTTGTCGAAAATTAGTAAATTAGGACCAAAAAAGTCCGTTTGATAGGCAATTAGAGGAATTTTCAATAAAATAATGGTAAAAATTGGTATGATTAAAACACCAAGAAGATATCGTAAGCTGTTGGTAGAAATGAGGTGCAAAAACATGATGGTTGGACGCGTAAAGTGGTTCAATAATGATAAAGGATATGGCTTTATCGAATACAAAGAAAATGAAGACGTATTTGTTCATTACTCTGCAATAGAATTAGAAGGCTATAAGACTTTATCAGAAGGACAACTAGTAGAGTTTAAATTGGTAGAAACTAGTAAAGGATACCAAGCTTTAAATGTAAAATTAGTTAAAGAAACTGCTGCTGTTAAATAGTAGTTTTTTTTTCGAAACTATGCTATACTACAAGTATAAGGAGGTGATAGTATGGAAATTATTATTCATGGAGATAAGCTTAAGGTTACAGACGCTATGAAAGAATATATTGAAGAAAAACTAGAAAAGTTAAATAAGTACCTAGAAAATAGCGAAAATGTTCGCGCATCTGTCATAGTTAAAGTAAAAAATCATGAGCAACGAGTAGAAATTACCATACCACTAAAAGCATTTATTTTAAGATCAGAAGAATCTAAAGATGACTTCTATGCAGCTGTCGATAAAACTATCGATAAGCTAGAAAGGCAAATTAGAAAGAACAAGACAAGGATTATGTCAAAACAAGTGAAAACAAATAAAGACTTTTCTATGTCTGCATTTGCTGATGAAGAAGATTTGGATGACAAAAAGATCTTAAAGAGAAAGAAAGTCGAAGTAAAACCAATGAACGAAGAAGAGGCGATACTTCAAATGGAGCTCTTAGGTCACCAATTCTATATGTATAAAGACAGTGAAACAAACCAAGTAGCAGTTGTATATAAAAGAACTGATGGAAACTATGGTGTAATCGAGTCTGAATAGTAAGAAAAAGGAAGAATAAGCTTTTATTCTTTCTTTTTTTTTGGTAAAATAAATAGTTAAGGAGATGTCAGAATGAAATTATTAAGAAAAATATTTGATCATGAATATAAAGAATTAAAAAGATTTGAAGTCTTGGCAGATAAAATCATGGATTTAGATGAAGAATATTCTAAATTAACAGATACAGAATTAAAAGCTAAAACAGAAGAATTTAAAGAAAGACTACAAAATGGAGAAACTTTAGAAGATATCCTTGTAGAAGCTTTTGCAACGGCAAGAGAAGCTTCTTTTCGTGTTTTGGGAGAAAAGCACTTTTATGTACAAATTTTAGGTGGACTTGCTATTCATTATGGTAATATAGCAGAAATGAAAACTGGTGAAGGAAAAACTTTAACTTGTGTACTTCCAGGTTATTTAAATGCTTTAACAGGCGAGGGAGTACATGTTATCACTGTAAATGAATATCTAGCTGGACGTGATGCTGAATGGATGGGAGATATATATCGTTTCTTAGGGTTGACAGTTGGTGTTAATACAAGAGAATTAAGTGCAAAAGAAAAACAAGAAGCATATAATTGCGATATTTTATATTCCACGAATAACGAAATTGGTTTTGATTATTTAAGAGATAACATGGTAATCAGAAAAGAAGATCGAGTACAAAGACCTTTAAACTTTGCTATCATCGATGAGGTTGACTCCGTATTAATCGATGAAGCAAGAACGCCTTTAATTATTTCTGGTGGACAAATGAACAGTGCTAATTTATATTTAGATGCTGATCATTTCGCAAAAGGATTAAAAGTAGAAGATGACTATGTTTATGATGAAAAGACTAAAGCAGTAACTTTGACTGAAAAAGGCAGCGAAAAAGCAGAAAAATCATTCCATGTAAAAAACCTTTATGATATTGAAAATGCTTCTTTAGTTCATTATATTAATCAAGCATTACGTGCGAATTATGCTATGAAAAAAGATGTAGACTATGTTGTACAAGACGATGAAGTAGTAATAGTTGACCAATTTACTGGTCGTCTAATGAAAGGCCGTGCTTACTCTGATGGACTTCATCAAGCAATTGAAGCAAAAGAAGGAGTAACTATCAATCAAGAAACAAAAACTTTAGCGACAATAACTTTCCAGAATTTATTCAGAATGTATAAAAAATTATCTGGTATGACAGGTACTGCAAAAACCGAAGAAGAAGAATTTAGAAATATCTATAATATGTACGTTATAGAAATACCAACCAACAAAGAAGTAATTCGTATTGATGCACCAGACTTAGTTTATGCAACAAAAGAAGCTAAGTATAAAGCAATTATTAACTTTGTAAAAGAACGTTACGAAAAAGGACAACCAGTTTTAATTGGTACAATTGCAATTGAAACAAGTGAATTAATAAGTGACTTATTAAAAAAAGCTCATATTCCGCATGAAGTATTAAATGCAAAAAATCATGCTCGAGAAGCAGAAATTATATCTAAAATTGGTCAAAAAAGATCAGTGACTATTGCTACTAACATGGCTGGTCGTGGTACAGATATTAAATTATCAGATGATATTAGGAAATTAGGCGGATTATGCGTAGTTGGTACTGAACGTCATGAATCTCGTCGTATTGACAACCAATTGCGTGGACGTTCAGGACGTCAAGGAGACCCTGGATATACACAATTCTTTGTATCTATGAAAGATGACCTAATGGTTCGTTTTGGTTCTGATAGAATTGGTGAAATGATGAAGTCTATGGGACTTGGTGAACAAGCAATTCAGAGTAAAACATTTACAAGATCTATCGGAACTGCACAAAAACGTGTAGAAGGAAATAACTTTGATATTCGTAAACAACTATTACAATATGATGATGTTATGAATGACCAAAGAGAAATTATGTATGCAAAAAGGAATAGAATCCTAGATAGTGAATCAATTCATGAAATGGTTTTAGATACATTCCGTCATCATATAGAGGACTTAGTAAAATCTCACTTGGCTCCAGAAGGTGCTTTAGGAAAAGATGATTATGAAGAAATCAAAGAATATGTAAATGAAAACTTATTAAAGAAAGATATAAAATTATCTGATATAGAAGGATTATCAGAGGAAGAAACAATTGATGTATTAGTAAAGAAAATTACAGAAGAATATGAAGAAAAGATAAAAGAAATCCCACAAGAAGTAACAGATGAGTTTGAAAAAGCAATCACATTACAAGTAGTCGATAACTATTGGATGGAACATATCAATACTATGTCTCACTTGAGAGAAGGAATTCACTTAAGAGGTTATGCACAAGAAGATCCACTACGTGCTTATACAATGGAAGGGTATGATATGTTTGATGAAATGTTGCAAAAGATAGATAAAGATGTAACAACATTCTTATTAAGAGCAGAAATCAGACAAAATATTGAGCGAAAAGAAGTAGCCAAAAAGAAAATAACTAATGAGGGTGGAAAAGAGCCTGCTAAAAAAACGCCAAAAAGAGTAAAAAAAATCGGTAGAAATGATCCATGTCCATGTGGAAGTGGTAAGAAATACAAACAGTGCTGTGGAAAAAATGCATAATTTCTTATGTTCTATAGCATCTAAAAAGAATGAAAATTAAAGAAGCGTCCTATTATCATTTGGGCGTTTTTTTGTTGATTAATTTACTAAGAAATTGGGAGAATAACCGACTACGATATAGTGAAAAAAATGCCTTATAAATAGAATTAAGTTAAGTCGTATTATTAGAATAACTCAATTAATACCTAAAATGACAGCTAGAAATGATGCGGAAAATATTGTAAAATAACTATAGTAAGGAGTGTTAAAATGGGAGTTATAGAAACAGTTGGAGGAACAGCTTTAGGTATTAGCCTTGTTAATGGAAAAATCAAACCTAAATATGGCATAAGCAATATTATTGGAAGTATTATATTGATTGTTTTAGATATACTTTTTATATATTTGCTAATAAATGGAATTCTTGATATCAATCTTGAGTTTATTGTATATCCAACAATAGGAGTTATTGTTTGCACCTATATGATCTTAATTATACCAATTTTACAAAACCCTAATAATTTTTATATTAAGTTTAAAGATATTCATACTTTAGAAGGGTTCGAACTGTATTATAAAAAGAGAAAAGTAAATGTTGATTATAAGTTGGATGCAAAAGGAAAAATACTTTTTAATAATAATTTAAAAAAGAAAGATTGTATTTCTTATGCTGATGGAACGAAAATGTCTAATATTGTTAAATATAAAATAATAAACTATCTTAGCATGTGGTTAAAATCAAAGAATCTTTTATCTGATGAAGTAACACTTTCTATTGAATGATTTGCAAACTACTTTTAATTAAAAGTAGTTGTTGTTTACTATAATTGATGCAAGATATAAATAGGAAAAAGAATAATTATGGAATAAAATATTGTTAATGACTAAAAAATTAGTATGATAATATCAGAAGTATTATGTGAAATATAATAATAGTAAACAAGAGAGATGAAATTAATAAAAGGAGATAGAATGAAAACAAAGGAATTAGACTTTTTATTTAAAGTAAACGATTTGCAAAAAACAAAAAGATATGGAAATTATCCTCTTTTTAGTGAAAGTACCGCAGAACACACTTTTAAATTAATACTAATAGTTGATTATTTTTATAAAGAGTTAAACTTAGATTTAGATTATCAAAAATGTATTAGTCTTTCGATTTATCATGATTTTGGCGAAATGGATTTAGAGAAAGATGTAGATATTAAAGAAAATACCGTCAAAAAAATAAATATACGTAAAGATAATTACGAAATAGAAAAAATAAAAGAATTATCTAATACTTACTATAGTTCTATTGCTACGTATTATAAAGAATACAAAGAAAAAGCAACAGAAGAGTCTCGCTTTGTAAATGCTTGTGATAAACTAGAAGGGATGATTCACCCTTTAACAATAAATGCTCCTATTATGAATCACGAAATTTTTGCAACATATGCAGATAAAGCAATCGAGGGATTTCCCAAATTACTACCTGTTTATAAAGAAATCAAGGAAGTTCTAAAAACGCAATATGAAAAGTGGGGGTTTGAATGGAAAAGTGACTATGATTCTATATTTAAGCATTGCAACAATAAATAAGATTAAAAATTAGAAAATAGCAACGAATAAAATAAAAAAGCAAATAATCCCAAACTTGATTATTTGCTTTTTGTTGTTATAATAATGTGGTCATTTTAAAATACGCATAATTTCTTCTTCTGAAATAGGTCCTCTTCTTTGTATTTTTATAGTATCACCAGTACAATCTACAATAGTACTTGCTTGTCCAAGAGATACTTCTCCTTCTACCATTCCGTCTAAAGCTGGACAAGTTCTTTCTATATCATCTAAAGTTTTGCATATTTCCTGACCGCTTTGGTTGGCACTTGTCATAAACAAAGGACTTCCTACACCATTGATTACTTGCTTTAAAAATATAGAGGGTGCCATTCTAATAGCAAGCTCATCAGTTTCTTTTGTACCGCCGTTATTAATATATGTGAAAACGTCAGCCCTTTTTCTTAAAATTAAAGTAATAGGACCAGGCATAAAAGCTCTAATTAGCCTTTCTGCTTTATCGTCTACGATTGCAATACTTTTAATCTGTTCTATATCACTACACATAACCGGGAATTTTTTATTAGATGGCCGATTCTTAACTTCTACTAGTTTATTAAAAGCCTCTGGAGAATGAACTCTAGCACATATCCCATATACAGTATCAGTAGGAACACTCAGTACACCATCGTCAAGAATGGCATTAACGACCAAATCGATTTCAGTTTGTTTATATCTTTTCATTCTAATATACCTCTAACTAAAAATATAACTGATTGTATCACTTAATATTAGTCCGTGCAAGTGTATTATAAAAACTAATAAGATAAAAATGTGTTATAATTTAATTAATGAATTAAATAAAAACGAGAAAGGAGAATATAATGAAGCAAGATCATCCGTATGTTGGAGTAGATGGAATTATTACAAATGAAAATGGAGAAATATTATTAATGCACAGAACTGCAGGCGCATATACAGGTTATTGGGGATTAATAGCTGGCGCTATAGAATGGGGAGAAGAAGTAGAAGATGCGTTAAAAAGAGAAGCGATAGAAGAAATAGGTGTGGAACTTGGAAATATAAAATTTGTTGGAAAATACTATGATAAAATAGGAAGACATCCAACTAAAACATTTATTTGTTTACCCCATACTTGCAAAATCATAAAAGGAATACCAACACCAATAAGTGAATGTGATGAAGTTAGATGGTTTAAGCCAGAAGAAATTAAGACAATGGAGTTAGCCTATGATCACAAGAAAATGTTAGAAGATTTAAATTTAATTTAAATAAAAAAGAACTATAATAATTTATGAAATATCTAAAAATCAAGCCCAGGAGATGAAAAATAATGGACAATACAAAAATAATAGAAGAAATAAAAAAATTAACCGAAGCAGAAAAAAGAAATTTGCCATATGAAAAATTGAAAAACATAATAAATGGATTAAACACAGAAGAAATAAAAAAATTAAGTAATGTGATAGGTTATCCTGTATTTATAAGAATGTGCATGGGGGAATTACGACATAAAATTCCAATTTTACAGGATGGATCAGCAGCTATTATTGAAAATTTGCAAGGGGAGATTTTATTACAACGTAGAAAAGATAATGATAGATGGGGATTACCAGGTGGATGTCAAGAACTTGGAGAAAGATTTCAAGAAGTTATAATTAGAGAAATCAAAGAAGAAACTAATTTAGAAGTAAAAGAGGAAGATTTAGAATTATTAGATATTATCTCAGGACTTTCTAGAAAAAAAGAATATCCAAATGGAGATGTTGTGATAAATAATACGGCATTATATCTAGTCAAAAAATATTCTGGAGAGTTAATCTGGGACGATGAATCAAAAGACATGAAGTTTTTTTCATTAGATAGCCTGCCAAAAAACCAACATGACCCAGATTTAATAAAAGTATATATAAATAAAAAAAGAAAATAATATAAATGTAAAGTTACACTAAAAGGTGTAATTTTTTTATCCAAAGTGATTCTTTATGATACTTAAGTGATATACTAAAGAGGAAAGGTAGGGAAAAATGAAAGGATTAAGAATTTTTCAATATGGAGTAGGAAAAATGAGCGTATACACCATGCGCTATGTTATAGAAAATGGTGGAGAAATCGTAGGGGCTGTAGATATTAATCCTGATGTTATTGGCCAAGATATTGGACAAATAATGAAGGGAGAAAATACTGGAGTAATAGTTGAAAATGTAGACCATGCAGAAGAACTATTAAAAAAATTAAAACCAGATTGTGTTATTGTTACAACAATGAGTTTACTTGCAGATGTTAAGGAAGCACTACTTACTTGTGCCAAATGTGGAGTAAATGCAATTACTACCTGTGAGGAAGCATTTTATCCGATGAATTCTAACCCAACATTAACTAGCGAAATTGATAACCTTGCAAAAGAAAATAACTGTACTATAACTGGTAGTGGATATCAAGATGCATTCTGGGGAAATTTAATTACAACATTAACAGGAGCAAGCCATAATATTACAAAGATTAAAGGTAGTTCTTCCTATAATGTAGAAGATTATGGAATAGCTTTAGCAAAAGCCCATGGAGCAGGATTGACCAAAGAAGAGTTCGCCTCTCAAGTAGCTAGTGCAGATGAAATATCAGATGAAGAAAGACAGAAAGTAATTGAAAGTGGTAAATATGCTCCATCATACATGTGGAATGTGAATGGTTGGCTATGTGACAAATTAGGATTAACCGTAGTAAGCCAAAGACAAAAATGTGTACCACAATTCAATGATTACGACATTGAATCATCTACATTAGGAATGACTGTAAAAGCAGGGATGGCAACAGGAATGAGCGCTGTTGTTACTACTGAGACAAAAGAAGGAATCACTCTTGAAACAGAGTGTATTGGAAAAGTATATAATAAAGATGAATTTGATAGAAATGAATGGACAGTTTATGGTGAACCAAATACTACGATGGTAATTGAAAAGCCAAGTACAGTAGAACTTACTTGTGCGACAATAGTAAATAGAATTCCAGATGTAATTGCATCAGAGCCAGGATTTATACCTACTTCACGTATGGGAGAATTAAAAAGTTTAAAATAAGGCATTATTTATTAATGCTTTTTTTATGGAAAAAAATAAAATAACAAATAAATTTATGCTATAATCAAGATATAAAAGTATAGTAGTATATCAAAAAAGGAGTAATATATGATAAACCAGCAGTCTGCAGTAAACAATCAATCAACAACCGATACAAATCTAAAATGTAAAAATTGTGGAGGAAATATTAAAGTAACCGACAAATTCTGTGGAAATTGCGGTCAACCATGCAACACTTCAACACAAAATACTGAAATAGTAGATCCACCTATCCAGAAAAAAATCGTTACTAAAGCTAATTTTGATTCTATGTACAATCTAACTGAATCACAATTATTAGAAGAATTTATTAATAGACAATTATCAAAACTTCAAATAGATAAAAATAGCAAAGTAATACCTGCATCCCTATTAAAAAGAAAACAAATATTAAACATTTTATTTGTGTTGTTATTGTTTATATATATAATACTAATTTTCTTTCATTTTCCATTACTAACATACTTGATAGGTTTAGTTTTATTAATAATTTTATTTAAATACACAAGAAATTATAATATGTTAAAGTACTTAAAAAAACAAATTCAAGAACGTCCATCAGAAAAGATAACTAATATTATAATGAATGTGCAAACAACATTTGTTCCAAACAAAACAAAACCAATATTTATAGTAGGTATTGTAGCAGCAATAATATTGCCACTAATTATATTTGCTAAACCAATTACATTTTATGAAAAGATGGATAATGGTTATGGAGTTAGGTTCTATACATTCGGTCTAACTAATTTTAAAACAGTGAATATACCAGAAACATATAAGGGCGAAGAAATTGTAAGCATTCGTGGAAATGTATTTGCCAATATGCCATTTTTAGAAGAGGTAAACTTACCTAATAGTATTACAGAGATTAGAGGAAAGGCCTTCAAAAATGATATTAGTTTAACAAAGATAAACATTCCTGATAGCTTAGAATATCTTGGGGGAAGTGCATTTTATAATTGTTCCTCACTTAGGTCAGTTAAATTACCAGATACTTTAACATATATGGGAGGAGAAACTTTCTATAATGCATATTCACTAGAAAATATTGAGCTATCTAAAAACCTACAAGAAATTAGAGGAAATACCTTTGAAGAATGTAGTTCACTAATATCAATAGATATACCAGATTCAGTTACTAGAATAGGTGGACATGCCTTTTATGGAGCTTCTCGATTATCAGAAGTAAATATAACAGAGAATAGTAATCTTGAAGAAATTGGCTCATCAGCATTTAGAGAATGCTCTAGTCTTTTATCAATAAGAGTACCAAAACAGACATACATAAATTCAAGAGCTTTCAAAAATAGTCCTACATCAATATATTACTATGATGAATATAGTGATACAGGAAATACGTGGAACAATTATTATTAGGGGGAATAGTAGTGAAGGAAGAGTATAAATATATACATTTGTTGTATGTCCCAACCATGGCTTGTAACATGGAATGCAAATATTGCTATTTAGAAGATAATACAAAAGAGGAATATACAAAATATACAACGTTAGGGACTCTAGAATACACCATTAATAAACTAAAGGAATCGAATGTTATACCATTTAATATATCTTTGCACGGAGGAGAAGTAACCACTTTAAGTAAGCAAGATTTTCATGATATCATTGAGTATATTAGTCAGTATTATCAAAAAAACAAGCAACTTATTACAGATGCCGGCTTCAAAGTAGGTACTCCCCATATCAAAACCAACTTATATGATTTAAAAAAACACATAGATACAATAAAAGAATTTAATGTATCCATATCTGGGAGTCTAGACTTACCATTTTCCCTTCATAACGAATATAGAGTAACAAAAGGGAACCGAAAAACACTGGATAAAATACTGGAAAATATAGAACTACTAAAAGATATACCAAATAAAAAGAAAGTATCGTCAACAATCTTTAAAGAACATTACCAACATATCGAAGAAATTATAAAAGATATCAAGTTCCTAGACAAAAATACATGTTTAGATATGAATGATTTTAATTTTATGATAGGTTTTTCTTACAATTCAAATGGATTATTACATCCAATGACAGAAGAAGAACAAGTGAATTTCTATAAACGAATGCATCAAGAATTTGATGGAACAAATTTAGACAGCGGAGTGAATGGAGCTTGGTTTAATGAGTTCGGACCAGAATATTGTACTAATTGTAATAATTGTGGAGAAAAGTTCTTTTTATTAGAAAGAAACGGAGATATCTACTCATGCGTAAGAGGACAGAAACAAAAAGATTATTATTATGGTAATATATATAAAAATACTGTAGAAGAAATATTAAAAACGGCATCTAATAAAATATTTATAAATCATAACAAACTACCGTTTAATGAGGATTGTAAAAACTGTGGATATTTATACTTGTGCAAAACGGGGTGCCCATTTGTAAAAAATATTTATAACAGTAGCAAAAGTTATACATGCAAACTACAACAAGAATTATACAAAGATAGAAATTATCCAAAAGACATAAACAATGAAGAATTTGTCTATGAATATATAACAAAAATGAGAATAGAAAATAAAGAGAATTTTAGACCAACAAAATCTACAGAAAGTTATCCATCTCTAGAAGATATAATTGAAAAAGATCAAAAGTTAAAATATATATATGACGAAAATAGTTTTATTTTAAAAGTGAATGAAAAAGAATACCAATTAGCATCCCAAATAAAAAAATCCTACAGGGATTTTATATATTTAACACCAGAGAATAAAGTAATAATTTATATGAAAAAAGAGTTAATAAGTGCAGAGTGTGAATATCCAGAAAATAATGCACTATATATTATGCTTTTAAGTGGTAATTTAGTGACTTACGGAGATGAGAATAGGGAAAAACAAAGACATATTGCAACAGAATTGGTTTATAAAGGTGTATTAGATGAAATAGCAAGTGACAAAGAAGGATACTACTCTTATGATATTAGTAGTTGGCTAAAGAAATTTTCAAAATACTTATCTCTTACAAATGCTAATAACATATTTTTTACAACAACAGCATTAAGAGATTATCATTATATGAAACAAAAAAATAATGCCTATTACCATATACAAGCAATAAATCTACCATTTCAAAATATAGAGTTTTATTATTTAGATAAGGAGAATCAAAATGGATAAAGAACCAGAAACATATGAAGAATTAATTAGAAAAAAAAGATGCATTGATTTAACTAATTATTACGACTTTTCTATGGAGGAATTAAATCAAATATATGACTTCTTGTCTTCCAACCCAGAGGGTACTGTCGTTGGAGGGACAGATAAAGTTTCTTTATGTCTTGGAACTACAGTCACAGCAGTAATTGCTGCTAAAAGTATTAATTCCTCAATTGATGGATTTACTATGAAGGAAAACTATTTACGTGTGATTCCACATTATACACCGTCATCTAGTTATAGTTATAGCGGTGGTTCATCTTCCAACAATAATAATAACAATAATAACAACAATAACAATAATAACTAGAGGAACATGGCCTTAATATCAGAAACATATCAAAAAGAAAAATTAAAAAGATATGGAATCAATATAAGAACGAAATATATTGTTGGAAACAAAATCTTAGAAAGAAATACTAATGATTCCGTTAATGATAATATAGAGCGAGGAATCCGCTGCCAAAAAGAATATTATATAGATAATAAATTAGCACATAAAGAAAAGTTATTTGATTCAAGAATAGAGTACACATATATTATGGATAATAATATAAATGAAGAATACGAATGTCCTAATTGTGGAATGAAATCTCCACTAAAGGATTTTATTGATGGTTGTCCTTATTGTAAAACTTATTATAATATGGATTACAGTGAGAAAGACTTAGGTAGTAAATATCATTATGATAGAGTACTAAAGAGTAATATCTATAGAGTAATAACACTAATTGTAGATATTATTATTAGCATTATTATAAGCTTTATTTTTATAAAACTTACTTCAAGGACTTTTAATAACTATGATATTATAAAAATATTTATATATGGTATTATTCTTTCTCTAATTTTATATTATTTTTTCTATATTGCAGATGCATATATAATCTTATCTCCTATAAAGAAATTTAAAGATAAAGAAAATAAAAAACAAATAGAATTTTGGCAAAGAACTAAAATTAACAAAAAAACATTTTTTAATAACCTAAATTATGAGATAAGGAAAAAATATTATAGTAAGGAAAATATAATAGACTATGATATTTTAGATTATACCAATTTTAAAGACTATGAAGTAAATGGAGTATTATATGTTGATGTAACGGCAGATTTAAGGATAGTTACTTATGAAAACAAAAAATTAAAATCTAAGATAATAACTCAGACATACACTATGCAACAAAATAAAAATACCTTATTAAATTTAGGAACTAAAGAAAATATTATTAGATGTGCAAATTGTGGAGCATCAATAGATGTTACAAAGGGAAAGTGCGAATATTGCCATTCGGAAATAAAATATTTGCAAGAATGGATTTTAGAAGAGAAAGTATAAAGGAGAATTTTATGATTAAATTAGAACAATATCGTGATACTTGGTTAAGTGAAAAAATGAATGATGTAATAGGATTTTATCCTAGAGAATTTTATTGCCTAGATAACTTCAGTTCTTTTAAAGTGGAATGGGATGGATATTTATATGCATCACTAGAAGAGGCCTATCAGACCGCTAAATTTTTGAAATCAGCCCCAGAAATAGCGGAAGAAATAAAAAAAAGTCATTCAGCTCATGAAGCTCAAAAAATAGCCTTTGCTAATAAAGATAAAGTAAGAAGTGATTGGCAAGAAGTAAAATTAACAATTATGGAAGAACTTTTAAGAAAAAAATTACAGCAAAACCCATATGTCAAACAAAAACTATTACAAACGAAAGACTATATAATTGTTGAAGATTCACCTAAAGATAATTTCTGGGGATGGGGAAAAGATAGAACTGGAGAAAATCACTTAGGTAAATTGTGGATGAAATTACGAGATGAATTATTAAAATAAAAAAGGAGCCTTTTGGCTCCTATATCTATTTACAGAGGATCTTCACACGTAACAGTGAACCTTCCTCACTTATAATATATGCAAAGTATACAAATATATACAAAAAACAAATAAAAATTGATTGAGAAAAGAAAAAAAATATGTTACTTTATCATTGAATTTATGAAAGAATAGAAAATAAAAAAAAGTATAAACTAAAAAGGAGAGGAAAGAATGGAATTAAAAGAAATAAAAGAATCATTAAATAAAAGTAATAAAGAATTAAAAGAACTATGGAGGTCACTTTGACATTGATAGCAAAAAGGAGCAAGTTAAGACTTTAGAAGAAAAAACAAATGATATAAACTTTTGGAATGATAGAACAGCTGCTGAAAAAATCATTAAAGAATTAAATACAGAAAAAGAAGTAGTAGAAAGTATAGAAAACTTATTACAACAGACAAATGATAATTTAGAGTTAGTTAATTTGTTAGAATTGGAAATAGATGAAAAAAACAGACAAGAATTGGAACAAGAAACTGTATTGATAAAACAAAAAGTAGAAGAATTGAGCTTTATTCTTCTTCTGAATGGGCCATACGATAAAAATGACTGTATTTTGGAGATTCATCCAGGTGCTGGCGGTACTGAGTCCTGCGACTGGGCTATGATGTTATATCGTATGTATACAAGATGGTGTGAAAAGAAAAAATATAAAATAGAAGTATTAGATTATCAGGATGGAGAAGAAGCAGGCATCAAAAATGTTTCCATCCGAGTGAAAGGGACAAATGCTTATGGTTATCTAAAAAATGAAAAAGGAGTTCATAGATTAGTTAGACTTTCTCCCTTTGATTCTAACAATAGACGTCATACATCATTTGCATCAGTAGAAATAACACCAGAAATAGAACAAGATAATGATATAGAAATAGATGAAAAAGATTTAAAAATAGACGTTTATCGTTCGACCGGTGCCGGTGGACAAGGAGTAAACACCACAGACTCTGCAGTTAGAATAACGCATCTACCAACAAAAATTGTTGTTACTTGTCAAAATGAAAGAAGTCAAATCCAAAACAAAGAACAAGCATTAAAAGTTTTAAAAAACAAGCTTTTAATTAGAAAACTAGAACACCAAGAACAAGCATTAAATGAAATAAAAGGAGCTCAAGCAAATATCAATTTTGGATCTCAAATTAGAAGTTATGTTCTTCATCCTTATTCTATGGTGAAAGATCATAGAACAAATATTGAAACTAGCAATGTTAACAAAGTATTAGATGGAGATATAGATTTGTTTATTGAAGCAAATTTAAAACAAAAAAGATAAAAATAAAGTGAGGGGTGTATATGGGAATATTTTCTAAGACAAAAGACTTAAAAATATTAGAACGGATAAACTCTAAAGCAAGTGTAAAAAGACATATTCAATTTGTTTTAGGTTGTTTTTTGATAGCTATCTCTTATAATTTGTTTCTAGCACCAAACAATATTGTAGCAGGAGGAGTAGGTGGCCTTGCGATTATTCTGAATTATCTGACTAAAATTGATAATTCCATCGTAATATTAGTTGCGGATATATTATTACTAATATTAAGTTACTTTTTGCTAGGTAAGAATAAAACGAAGGCAACCATTCTTGGTTCTATTCTATTTCCATTGTTCGTTAGCTTAACAAGTAACATTAGTGCAATAGTAGATATAGATACAAATCAATTATTATTAATATCTGTTTTTGGAGGAGTCGTATATGGCTTTGGTGCCGGAATGATATATAAAGCAGGATTTACTACTGGAGGAACAGATATTATCAATCAAATTTTATCAAAGTATTTAAAAATAAGTATGGGTAATAGTATGTTATATTGTGATGGAACAATTGTACTACTAACTGCCTTTGTTTTCGGTCCAACTCATTTTATGTACTCAATTATTGTCTTATATGTAATTAGTTTTATGTCAGATAGGGTTATTCTAGGAGTATCCGACAGTAAAGCATTCTACATTGTAACTCGAGAAGAGAAAAAAATAAAAGAGTATATTTTAAAGTATTTAAACCATGGAGTAACAGTATTTAATGCTAAAGGTGGTTATGCGAAAGAAAATCAAACTGTTTTAATGTGTGTATTACCTACCAAGGATTATTATAGGTTAAAAGAAGGAATTCATGAAATTGATCCAGACTCTTTCTTTGTAGTGACAGATGCCTACGAGGTCTTTGGAGGTGAATAATGGATAACTTTTTTGAAGAAATAATAAAAAAAATAAAAAGAAAAAGCCTGCTTCGTAGAATAGTAATATTAATACTAGCTTTATTTGTTTTATCTTTGGTATATAATCTATTACTTTTACCAACTGGTCTAGTAGCAGGAGGGGTAAATGGAATTGCTGTAATCACAAATTATGTTTATGGAATAGATTCCTCAATTATGATATTACTAATATCCCTAGCCTGCTTATTATTCAGTTTTATGTACTTAGGAAAAGAAAGAACCGCAGGCTCCATTCTAGCAACATTTCTTTATCCTTTGTTTGTAAAGATAACCGCTTTAATTACTCAAAATATTAATTTAAATTATGAAGATACATTTTTGATAATAATCTTTGCAGGTGTAATAGGAGGTTTAGCAAACGGTTTTATTTATAAAACGGGATTTAGTAATGGAGGGCTTCCTATTATAAGTCAGATTTTGGATAAGTATTTTAAAATCCCAGTAACAAAATCCAGCATGGTAATTAATTCTATAATAATAGTGATAGGTAGTATTTTCTTTGGTTGGTCAATGATGATGTATGCCATCATACTGGTCTTTATAAATAATTTGATGATTGATAAAGTATTACTAGGAATATCTAAAAATAAAGCATTCTATATAGTAACATCAAAAGAAAAAGAAATAAGAGAGTATATCGTAAATAAATTACATCATACTACAACTATATTTAATGTAAAAGGAGCCTTTTTTGAAAAGCAAAGAAAAGTGTTATTGTTAGTAATCCCAACCAGAGATTATTATAAGGTAACAGAAGGAATTAAATTAATTGATCCAGGAGTATTCTTTGTAGTAGAGGATGCCTATGAAGTAAAAGGTGGAAAATAGTGTTAACAAGAGGAGATTTCACGAAACTCCTCTTTTGTTATGTCGAAATATATGATATAATGAAATATACTAGAGTGGAGGTAAATATGGACTTAATCAGATTAAAAAATGTAGAAAAAAAATACAAAAATGGTGTAACAGCAATTTATGATTTAAATCTTGCTATTGAGAAGGGTTCTTTTACTTTCGTAATCGGCGGATCTGGTAGCGGTAAGAGTACCTTGATTAAAATGCTATATCGAGAAGAAAAACCTACAAAGGGGCAAATTATTGTAGGTGGATTAGATGTAGCAAAGCTTAGAAATACTAAGGTCTACAAACTTAGAAGAAAATTAGGTATCGTATTCCAAGACTATCGCTTGTTACCAAAGTTAACAGTTTATGAAAATGTGGCATTTGCAATGGAAGTTATCGGTGCAACAAAAGAAGTTACAAGAAAAAACGTGTTGCGTGCGTTAGAAGAAGTTGGGCTAAAGAATAAAGTTCATAACTATCCGGACCAATTATCTGGAGGAGAACAGCAACGTGTAGCAATTGCCAGAGCTATTGTAAATAATCCCAAACTATTGCTATGCGATGAACCAACAGGTAACCTAGATCCTGAAAGAAGTATGGAGATTATGAAAGTATTAGACGATATTAATAAAACAAGAGGAACAACAATCATTATGGCAACTCACGACAAAGAAATTGTAAATAGAATGAAAAAACAAGTTGTTACTCTAAAAGACGGTCATTTGGTTAACTTTAAGAAGAAAGGAACATATGTAGATGAAAATATTTAGAATGTTAGGTAGAAGTATTAGAGATGCCTTTAAAAGTGTAATAAGAAACTTTAGCTTATCTTTAGCATCTATTTCTTGTATCACAATTACATTAATTATAGTAGCAATCGCAATTATGGCATCATTTAATGTTCAAAATTTTACCAAGGAAATAGAAAAAGATTTAACAATCGTAATATTCTTAAATAATGATGTCACAGAAGAGGATGTGACATCTGTAGAACAAAGATTAAAAAAAATACCAAATGTCGATAAAAAAAGTATAACTTTCGAATCAAAACAAGAAGTAAAAGAAGATATGCAGAAAGAATCAGAAGTATTTGATACTGTATTAGATGAATGGAACGATTCAGAGAGTCCATTAAAAGATACCTTTCAAGTGAAAGTAAAAAATGTAGAGAATATATCAGCAACAGCAAAGAAAATAGAAAAAATCGATCAGGTAAATACAGTAAGATATGGCGAAGGAATGGTAGATAAAATGATAACCGCTTTTTCATCTATTGAAAAAGTAACATATGGAATAGTAATAGCCCTAGTAGTAGTAACTGTATTCTTAATCATAAATACTATCAAACTAACAATCTCAGCAAGACGTAGAGAGATTGGAATTATGCGTTTGGTAGGAGCAAGTAATTTTACAATAAAGACACCATTTATTATAGAAGGAATGATTCTAGGGTTATTAGGATCAATAGTTCCAATTATTTTCACAACATATGGTTACTTAGCTTTCTATAATCATTTTGATGGTTATTTATTTACTCAGCTAATTCAATTGATTAAGCCAGAACCTTTTATCTATTCTACAGCAGGAATTGTTGTAATAATTGGAATCTTAGTTGGTATGGTTGGTAGTGCCGGTGCCGTAAGAAAGTATTTGAAAATATAATGAAGAAATTAACTATAATTTTAACTAGTTGTCTAATTGTAGTCTCTATGTTAGCACTACCAATAGAAACAAGAGCTAAAACAATTAGTCAATTTGAAGCAGAAGCGGAAAAATTAACGAAAGAATTAGAAGAAAAGAAAAGTAAGTTAGTTACGAACGAGAAAGAAATTAAAGAAATAAAAGCTAAAATTTCTGATATTGAAAACCAAATTACACAGACAGAGAATGACATTGTTTCTTTAGAAGAAGAAATAAATAAAAGTAACCAAGAAATTAAAGAAAAAAGTGAAGAAAGTAAGAAAATATTAGAATACTATCAAATCGCTAATGGAGAAAATGCATATCTTGAATATGCATTTGGAGCAACCAGTATTACAGACATGATATATAGAATGTCCGTTGTTGAACAATTAACAGAATATAATGATAAAATAATGAAAGAATTAGAAGACTTGATAGAAAAAAATAAGCAACAACAAAAAGATTTAACAGAAAAAAAAGAGTCTCTAAAAAAATTACAAGAAGAGCTAAAATCAGAGAGTGAAAAGATAGAGGATGAAAATGCTAAGATTAGAGTTGGAATGCCTACTATCGAAGAACAGATAAAAGCTGCTAAGAGTAATGTGCAATACTATAAAAGCTTAGGTTGTGGCACTAATGAGGATATTCAAGCCTGCCAGTATAGAATTCAACAGTCAAACGGTAGCGGAGGAGGATCTGTACCAAGTGCAAATGGGTTCCTTAGACCAATGGAGTATGGATATATTACACAACGTTATGGTAATAATGGTCATTTAGGTATTGATTTAGGATCGGATAATAAGTCTATTACTATATATCCAATTGCTGCTGGTCAATTATTCTTCGCAGGATATGATAATGCAGGTGCCTATATCGTAATATTACGTCATAATATTGGAGGAAGATATGTATATGCTACTTATGCCCATATGAGAAGCTTTAGTTCAGCGGTAGCTCCGTATGTTAATAGTAAGTGGGGAACAAGCGCAAGCATTAGTAACGGACCAATTATTTCTGCATATACACCTATTGGAAATATGGGATCCACAGGAAATTCCTCAGGACCACACTTACATCTTGAAATGTCAACGTGTAGTTGGCATAAAGGTGGAGGATGCCTAAGTTACAGTGCTTATACTTCTAGAGTATTTAATCCAGCAAATTATGTTACATTCCCATCAAGTTGGAATAATAGATAATAAAAAGGTATATTGTTATACCTTTTTTTACTAGTAATAGATTATCGAAAAACAATAAAAATATATTGACATTTAATATATAAAGCATATAATAATATCAAAAGGAGGAAAATTATGAAAGAAAAAAGACCAAAAAAAATAGTAAAAATATTAAATATAGTATTAAGAATAAGCTTAGTAGTAGGCACCATACTATTACTAACATTATGGAAATGGTTAGAATTATTAAATGTTAAATTTGATCTATTAGTATTTTTAATTTATCCAGCAGGGATTTTATTTTTAGGATTAATAATCCAATTTATAAAACTATTTAATCAATTTAATGCGGAAAAGTCTTTTCACCTTACAACAGTAAGACATTTAAAAAATGCTAGCAGAATAAGTTTTGTAATATCTATAATTACTTTTCTAGCCTTACTTCTATCAATCTTTATCTATCCTACTTACACTTTAACGCTAAAAATATCTTTAACATTTTTTACTATTCTATTTATTGGAGTAGGAATAGCGTTATATTTATTAGCAGAATTATTTAGACAAGCAACTGAGTTTAAAGAAGAAAATGATTTAACAATCTAGAAGGAGGTATCTATGGCAATTATTGTAAATTTAGACGTCATGATGGCAAAAAGAAAAATATCATCACAAGAGCTAGCTGAAAAAGTTGGCATCACTCAAGCGAATCTATCTATATTAAAAACTAATAAAGGAAAAGCCATCCGCTTTTCAACTCTAAACAAAATATGTGAGGTGTTAAATTGTAAACCGGGAGATATTTTGGACTATGAAAAGGAGAATGAAAATGATTAACTTTTTATATATTTTTCTTTTAGCAATATGGTTTACTATATTATTTATTGAAGAAAAACTAGGATTATCAGTAATTTTATTTATTATTCCATTATTGATAGTTATCTATGTAATATTAGAAAAAAACAATAGAATAAAAAATAAAAAAGGATTGATTTTATTAATCCCAATTATACTCTTATCCGCAACATACTTTATATTTGATAATTTGTTTTTTAAAATTTTAAATACTTTTGTTTTAACATTCTTATTACTTCTACTTTATATTATGACAATAAGACCAACATTTAAGGTCGGAGAAATAATAGCAGATAGTATACGTATACTGCTAAACCCATTAGAACATTTTGGAGAAGTCACATCTGAGGTAGCAAATAAAATCAGTGTTAAATTAAAATTAAAAGAAGAAACAAAAAAGAAAATAAAATCGGTAATAATCATCTTACCTATTATAATAATAGTATTATTACTACTATCCTCTGCCGATATGATTTTTAATAATATAATAAATAATATATTTAATATTCCAAGAAGAGCTCTAGAAAAACTAAATATAGGAAGTGTTATTACACGAATTGTTGTTACGATAGCATTCTTTTTATATTTATCAGGAACTCTTCATTATCTATTAACAGATTATCAACTTGAAGATAGAGAAGAAGAACTTCCTGAAAAGAAGAAAGAAACAGGCACTATAAAATTATTACTAATTACATTAAATATAATATATGTAATTTTTGATATTATCCAAATAAAATCATTACTTTTACATTCTGTAGGAGAAACAATTAGTTATGCTGAATATGCAAGACAAGGATTCTTCCAATTAATGGTAGTATCACTAATTAATCTATGTGTAATTTTATATACTAAAAGGTATAATAATAAAAAAGATAATAAAAAAATAAAAATACTATCTATAATATTAGTAGTTTTAACCTTTATCATAATTATTTCATCATTTATAAGAATGTTTTTGTACGAACAAGAATTTGGTTATACACTATTAAGATTATTAGTTTATATAAGTTTATTTACCGAAACAATTTGTTTAATTCCAACTATAATCTATATAATAAAGGATAAATTTAACATTGTACAAAGTTATATGATTATCTTAATAACAATGTACGTTATAATTAACTATATTAATATTGATAAAATAATAGCAGTGAATAATATTGATAGGTACTATAAAAAGAAAGATATTGATCTTGTATACTTAATGAATGATCATGCGGATAATATTCCAGAATTAACAAAGTTCTTAAATCAAGTAAAAGATAAAGACATAAAAACAGAATTAAGTGACTATTTAGAAAGAATTGATTTTAAGACAAAAGACTTTAGAGAGTGGAATTTATCCAAAACACATGCAACCCAATATTTAAAAAAAATAAAATAAAAGAAGTGCAAAAAACACTTCTTTTAATAATATCTATCTTTCATCTTTTTAGCATATTGTAAAACTCCTTCTCCTAAAGTATTAGAATGATTACTAATATCTTCAAAAAAATGTACAGGAGTATAAGATGCCCTTAATTTATCAACAACATAAGGTCTAACTCGTTCTAGACCATATATAATCAAATATTCTTCAATCATATCTTCAATTAAATGAGTAAATTCACGATGATTAGATTGTCCATAATGAGAAGAAAGGCTATAACTACTGTCATCAAAAACATATAATTTTTCATCACCGTTCGCCACTCTACCAAGCATAATATTATAAGAATTCCAATCATCAAGCAAAATACCATTTTCATCAAAAATTGGAATTTTTTCTTCGATTTTCTGAAAATGTTCTAATGCTTTTTCTTTAGGAAGTTGAAAAACTGCTTCAGTAGTATTAGGAGAGGAAGCTTTTATATAGTCTCTAGCACATCCGATATAGTTTCCCTTACCGTCTCTTACAAGATATTGACTTAATAAAATGGGACTGGTATAAGGGGACAATTGAATTAACTTTTCTAGGGTTTCTTCATCAGGGAAAAAGACTTCTTCGCCACTTAAAGCAGACTCACTTAAATATAGTTTTACTGTTAAGATACGGTCATCATCACAAACTTTGTAACATTTACCGCTAGCACCAGCATCCAAATAATCAGTTTTAGGATAAATAAAATACTCTTTATCATTAATGTAAATAGGAACCATAATATATCTCCTCGCTTTAAGGCTTATTATTATACCATAAATATAAAGAAAATAAAAGATTGTAAATAAACAAATAAAAGAGTATGATAAAGTCAAAAGAAACTAGTGTGCTTAAAAACAAACAGAGATGTTTTATATAGATAAATTTTAAGTAAAGGACTATAGTTTATGGAAAAGAAGAAATTAGGACAAAAAGAAATCGTAAAGCTATCAATTGAATTATTAGACAGAGTAGAAACAGTAGAAGAAATTGAAAACATCTTAGGAGTAAAGATAACAAAAGAAACATTATCATTAATTGGTAAAGAATTAAATAACAGAAAAAGAAAAGCAGCATCTGCAAAAAGGAAATATGCCGCAACAGGAAAAAGAGAATTAGTTGCTGAACAGAATGCTACGAATAAGAGACTAGAACTTACGTATCAAAAATTTCTTCAGTTACGTAAGAAGGCATATAACACAGTAACAGATACAAAAAGTCAAAAACAATTATTAATTGAAAATATTGAAGAAAGTAATTATTGGTTAGATAGAGAAACCAAGTTATTATTTGATACATATCTAACTTCAAAAGTGCATAGAGACAGAATTGATCTATTAAGAGAATTAGCCTTTAGATATTTAGAGGATGTAGCAGAGCTATTAGATATAGAATTATCTACAACGGAAAATATGCAAGAAATGGAAGCAGAGAAGAAAAATCCAACGAGAAAATACTTGATGCCTTGGTCTAAAACAATGCCTCCAACGAAAGAAATGTATCAACCTTATGAAGAAAAACTAAAAGAAATCATCAATCGTGCAAATCGAAGTAAAACAATGATAAAACTTCTACAAGAACTAGAAGAAGTAGAAAGTATAGAATTATCAAAAGTAGATAGATTAGAAATAACTACAGAAGAATTATTAGAGAGTAGAGAATTCATAATACCAACAAATGAAATTGAAGAAAGATATCAAAAATTTTTACAGGATATAGATAACGGAAAATACAACATATCTTTAATATCTAGCCTACAAAATGGACTACCAGAAGAAGTAAAAATACTATTAAAAGAAATGAAAACTCTACCAAGGTTTCAACTAGATGAAATGATAACATTAGCTAAACAGGTAATTAAAACCAAAAGAAATCAAATAGGAAAAAGTGATACATCTGCTAAAGATACAGAAAAAAGATTCTTAAAACACTTAGAGACAGCAATTGAAGATATTAGACCTCTAATTTATATAGAAGATGAAGATACTAGAGCATATTTTGATATTTTACAAGTTCTTTTAAATGATGATAGAAATTATGAATATATTAAAAAATTATTAGAAATTGGAGAGTTTAAAAATGCGAGACAAGCTATAAAAATAAAAGAAGGAAAAGGCAGAAAAAAAGTAAGGATTACTGAAAGAAAACATGTCACATTATATATTCTAGATCAATTTATTAAAAACTATAAACTAAAACTACTAAATCAAAAGAAAGATTATATAGAACCAAGTTATTATAAAGAAATATTAAAACAATTTATCAAACAAGGAGCAAGATTAACATCGAGAGAATTAATGGAGTATAATCAAAGATTAGAAGAGTTTAGAGAGTATATAAAAGGTAAAGGATATCAAAATACAAATCAAGTATTACAAGATATTAATGAAATAAATTATATTCATCCTATAACTAAAACTAAGAGTACGCCTAAATCTGAACAAAATAGAATAGATAAAGAACAAACCTATCAATATGCTTTAGACACAGGTGTTGCACAAAATAGAAATCGTAATTATCCTGAATTTATACCAAATGATACAATTAGAACATTCCAAATGGAAGGCTTAGAGCCTTATGCATTTTCAATAGAATATCAAATGGATGGCAGTAGAAAAATAGGGGTTCATGTATTAGATACAACAAGAATTGTAAATGAGAATTCAGACTTTTTCAATGATATAAAAGAAGGATCTGAACAGGTTCCTAAATTAGATACTACAAGAATCTATCCTACATATTCTTTTCAAACAGGAATTGGTAACGATAATGAATTATATCACGGTGAAATTACCCCTGCGAATATCTTAATACAAAACTATTTCAGTGAAAGTGACCAAGAACAATATAGAAAATATCCTGAACTAAAAGAAATGGCAAATTGGCTTAGACTATTACAAATAAATATAGAAGCAGAAAATAATGAATATTTTGAAGGTAGTATGAAGGATTTAATTTCTAGTCATTTATCAAAAAAAATATCAAGTCGTTTAGAAGCAGGAAGAGTTCCCTTCATTTATAAGTCTGTATTACCAAATCAAGAAGAATTAATAGAAAGAAATCATAATAACACATGTGAGATATTATCAAAAATTCCTAAACCAACAGCCCATAGAATTTATGATATTTTAGATCAAAAGGAACCAACATCTACCTATTACATTCCTAATAAGACAGAATTAAGTAAAATAGAAACAAATTCAATGACATTAGAAGGAACATATTTATTAGAAATACTACATAGAATACAAGAACAACGATATAATCCAGACGAAGCAGGAGAAGAGGTAAAAACATTGTTACAAGAGTTAAACAGTAATCATGAATATGTACCATCTTGCTTAAGCAGTCATAATGATAGACAGGTTTATAGAATGGTAAAATCATATAAACAACAACACAAAGGACAAAATTGACAATTGTCCTTTTTAGTATATTTATATATTTTCTAACTTGATAAAATAAGTATCAGCAGCTATACTTTTGTTAGGAAGTGAAGATTATGAAATATAAAATTATTGCAATGGATTTTGATGGGACCTTATTAACAGATGATAAAAAAGTAAGCCCTAAAACAGAAAAAGTATTACGAGAATTAAAAAAAGAAGGTTACTATATCGTTGGAGCAACAGCTAGGACTTTAGATGGGTTAAGGGATGTTGTACCAATTGATATGTTTAACTATATTATTATTAACAATGGGGTTTCTATATATAATCCAGAGGAAGACACAGATGAATGGATGGGGCTTTTAGAACAACAAGAAGCAGAAAAAATTACGAAAGCGGTAGAAGAGTATGCTACTCAAATAGATATAATATCAGGAAACAAGTACTATATTTATAAGCAAAAAAAGAAAAGTAATCTACCATTCATAATCGATATCGATTCTGTTAGTGAAGTACATGAAAAAATTGCCAGAATGAATATTTTTCTAAAATCAGGAGAAGAAGCAAGAAAACATTATAAATGGATAAGTACTAACTTTCCGGATATTAATTGTTTTGTAATGCAGGACTCAAAAGACGACAGGCAATGGTTAATTATTAATCCACAAAATATAAATAAGTCACATACTTTAAAGCATCTAGGTGACAATCTAGGAGTTTCTTCGGAAGAAATGATATTCTTTGGAGATGGGCTAAACGATTTGGAGATAATTGAAAGTGTGGGTTTAGACGTAGCCATGGGAAATGCTCTTCCTGAAGTAAAAGACCAAGCAAAAGCAGTAACAACTTCTAATGAGGAAGATGGTATTGCAGAATTTGTATTAACATTAAAGAAAAAAAGATAGAGTGTAGACTTTATCTTTTTTTAACAAAACTATACTGTAGAACTTCCCGGGGCTCTTTCTCCTCTAAAGAATATCCCTTAAAATTTAACTGCTTTCCGTTATCTTCTAAAATAGCAAAACCAGGAACTGCTAACCCATATGAATTTTTTTCTAAAGCAAAATCACTACAAGTGGTAACAGAAAGATGCTTTTTATTTTTATAAAAAGCATGTCCATGTCCTGCTAGTGATAAAAGTACATTATTATCTGGTGGAATAAAATCTTTTGTTAAAGTAGGATGATTTAAAGATAAAATAGACTTACCTAAAGTAACACAACACCTTCCTTCACCAATAGAAAAAACATCATCTCTTCTTGCTGGAATATGTTCCCATAAATCCATGCCAACCTCTTCAAATCTTTTTTCATGATTACCATGTATTAAAAACGTAGTAAACCCAGCAGGATAATGTGTTTCAAAATCAACTAATTGACTATAACATTCAAAAACAGAACGATTAGGATTATTCTTACTTTTATAATAAAACCCATGAAATAAATCTCCAAGATTAAAAACTGTAAAAATATCATTTTCAGCAAAAAAGTCATAAGCACGATAAACATAATCCCAATTCATTTGTGAATGACCAATATGAATATCCGAAACAATTCCAACTTTAGTATCAGTAAGTTGAAATAATGACTGTTTTTTCTGCAAAATCTTTTTTAAAGAAGTAGCCTGCAATAAAGAAATATTAGTATGAAGAGCACTATCAATTATACCAAGTAATTGTCCTTGCGTTAAATTATAATGATCCATAAAATCATCAAAATTAGCTAAATTTATTTTTTTAGCGATTTGTAAGTACTGTGACTTATCCATTTTTTCCACCATCTTTTCCTTATTGTATCACTAATTTCCAGAAAAAATGTCGAAATATAGACATTTAGTTGACGAACGAAAAAAAATTAGTTAGTATAATGTGACAGGTGAATATATGAAAAATACAGGAATACTATATGCAACAAATAAAGATTATTTAACAATAACATTAGCTTCGATGCTTTCATTAATAGAAAATGTAAACGAAAAAAAATTAGATATTTATTTTATGACAGAAAATTTGAACGTACAAGATTATGCTCTAATAGAAAAAATAGTCAAAGAATATCCTAATGTCCATTTATCAATCTATCCAATAGAAAGTTTTCATTTAGAAAAATATGGAATACCAGGTTGGCAAAATACACAGGCTGCTAACGCTAGACTTTTTTTTCAAAAAGTATTAGGAAATCAAATAGATGGAATAGAGGAATTGCTATATTTAGATTCGGATACTATAGTAGTTGATAATTTAGCAGAATTAAATAGATATAATGGTAAAATTCATGCAGTATTAGACAATGCTGCACCTTCCTATCTGGATCAACTTGGAGTGGCAAGATATTTTAATTCTGGGGTATTGAAAATCAACACAAATTGGTGGAAAAAAGAGAACTGTGAAGAAAAAATAATAAAATTTGTTCGAGATAATCCAACGAAAAAGTTAACTTATCCAGATCAGGATATATTAAATTATGTATTAGGAAAAGAAATAGAAGAGATGCCAATGAGTTATAATCTACCACCATCAGTTAGTATGATGAATGGAGTAACACTTGATTTGTATTGTAAAAAAATAAAAAGAGATACAGCAGAAATAATAGCTGCAAAAAAAGAACCTAAAATATTACATAGTTATGGATTATTAGGAATAAAACCATGGACAGATAATGAAGTTAACCCATATAATGATATATTTAGAAGATATTTATATAAAGTAAATCCTGAGTTTGAACTACAAGAGTTGGATTCAATGAAAAAACTTTTATCCACAAATCCAAGATTGTTTAATAGTCTTTTCTTATTAAAAAGCTATACTCCAGAATGCCTGCAAGGAATAGTAAAAAAAACAGCCCTAACTTTCTATAAGCAAAAAAAAACTAATCGAAATAAAAAATAATAAAATAAAAAACACTCTACTTATTTTCGGTAGAGTGTTTTTCAGCAGAATGTTCTAATGTTAATACTTTAGTATATGGAATCTCATAGCTTTTATCAAAATCCATAATATCATTGATACCATTATTTAAAAAACAAGTATCTACAGAGTATTCATTAGCAATTGCTAATCGCAATGGGTTAAGAGATACATATAGCATTTGCTGACCTGAAGACTTTTTGTTTTTTAAGTATAGTTCCATTTCTATTCTATTTAACTCAGGGACAAATTCCACTGCTTTAGCATGAACAGATGTGTTAGAAGTAAAATACTCTTTAGGAACATCCTCATCTAATAGTAATAAATCATAGCTACCTTGAATTAAATTAGAATGATCTTGTCTCATAATTCGCCTCCTTGCGTGTTCTTCCATTATAGATAAACAGAAGAAAAAAGTAAAGTACTTTTATAATTGCATAAACTGTAATACTTTCTTGCATTGTTAGTCATAAAATGTTAAAATAAAAAGCCGAAAGAAAGGAACGAAGTTATGAATAATGCTTATAAATATTCTTCTCTAGCAAAACAAATGTATGAAAGAATAGAACAAACATTAACAGCGGAAAGTAAAAGTAAGGATCAATTAATAACATTAAAAGAGATAAGAGAAATCTTAAAAGAAAATAGAGAGTTATTATGGTATCATCCTATTTATAATGATAATGGAATGTTTTATTTACAAGGGATGAAAACGCCAAGTAGTAGTTATCTGCATTTAGAGACCAGCAATCCATATCTTCCAGAAGATATAACTGTATATTTTGATATGGATATAGAAAGTGCTTGCATGTCAATAAATACTAGAAATGATTATTTAAACTTAAAAGTTCAAAGATTATTAAGAGACCAATACCTAGAACATAATCCCTGGGCAAGGCAACATAGAATACCAAATTTAAGTGAATCATTAAATAGGCTTACTTTTCCTAGAAGTCAGTTTAAGCAAATGGAAAAAGAACTAATAAAAATAAGAACAGGAGCAAAATAAAAGTAAAACAAGAAATGACAAGAGCTTTCTTGTTTTATTATGTAATAAATGCTAGAATATTCTCCGAGAGATATAAACAAATATATTATTCGGTCGATATAAAAAAGGAGGGAAAAATATGTTTAAATTAGTATCTAAATTTAAACCTTCCGGAGATCAGCCAGAAGCAATAAAAGAACTAGTAGAAGGAATTAAAGAAGGAAAAAAAGAACAAGTTCTTTTAGGTGCAACCGGTACAGGAAAGACATTTACAATTGCGAATGTAATCAAAGAAGTAAATAAACCAACATTAGTACTTGCTCACAACAAGACTTTAGCAGGCCAGCTTTATTCAGAACTAAAAGAATTATTTCCTGAAAATAGAGTTGAGTACTTTGTATCATACTATGATTATTATCAACCAGAAGCATATGTTCCATCAACAGATACATATATCGAAAAAGATTCATCTATTAATGACGAAATCGATGAATTGCGCCATGCAGCAACCAGTAGTTTATTATCTCGCGATGATGTTATCGTTGTGGCTAGTGTTTCTTGTATCTATGGTATTGGAGAAGTAGAAGAATATAGAAATAAAATGCTAACTCTATCTGTTGGAGAAGAAGTTGAAAGAAATGAAATATTAACAAAGTTAGTAGAAATGATGTATGAAAGAAATGACTTAGATTTTAAACGTGGTACTTTTAGAGTACGTGGAGATATTGTTGAAATCATTCCTGCTTACCAAAATACAACAGGATATCGAGTAGAATTCTTTGGTAATGAAATTGATAGAATTAGTGAAATCGACACTCTAACAGGAGCAATCATTTCTAACAAAAAGAATGTTAGTCTTTTTCCTGCGAGCCACTTCGTAGTTAGTGATGATAAGTTAAAAGCTGCTATTGTACGTATTAAAGAAGAGTTAAAAGATAGATTACAAGAATTAAAGGAAAATAATAAACTATTAGCAGCAGAACGCCTAGAACAAAGAACAAATTATGATATTGAAATGTTAGAAGAAACAGGTTTCTGTTCTGGCATTGAAAACTATTCAGCACCAATGGCTGGTAGAAAAAAAGGAGAAACTCCAACGACATTAATGGATTTCTTTCCAAAAGATTATTTATTAGTGGTAGACGAATCTCATGTTACCCTACCGCAGGTTAGAGGAATGTATAATGGAGATAGAGCTAGAAAGATGAATCTTGTAGAGTATGGATTCCGTCTTCCAAGTGCACTTGATAACAGACCGTTAAAATATGATGAATTTGAGAAAAAGATTAATCAAGCTATCTATGTGTCTGCTACTCCTGGAGATTTAGAATTAGAACATACAGGAGGAAAATTTGTAGAACAAATTATTCGTCCGACAGGACTATTAGATCCAACAATTGAAGTAAGAAAAACAGAAGGACAAATTGATGACTTAGTAGGAGAAATTAAAGATAGAATTGAAAAGAATGAAAGAGTCTTAGTAACAACATTAACTATTCGTATGTCAGAAGAACTAACAAATTACCTAAAGGAACTAGATATCAAAGTAGCATATCTACATTCGGAAATAAAAACGTTAGAAAGACTACAAATTATTCATGACTTACGTGTTGGAAAGTATGATGTAGTAGTAGGAATTAACTTGTTGCGTGAAGGTATTGATATTCCCGAAGTATCACTTATTGCGATATTAGATGCAGATAAAGAAGGATTCTTACGTAGTACTAGAAGTTTAATTCAAACAGTAGGACGTTGTGCAAGAAATGCAAATGGCCATGTCATTATGTATGGAGATAAAATTACAGACTCTATGAAAGAGACAATAGAAGAAACTGCAAGACGTAGAAAGATTCAAGAAGAGTATAATGAGAAACATGGAATTATTCCTCAAACAATTAATAAGGAAATTAGAGAAGTAATTAGTAACGTGGATGAAAAAGCTGCAGAAAAACCAAAGAAGATGACCAAGAAAGAATTCGCAAAGACAGTAGATGCAATAGAACAAGAAATGAGAGAAGCAGCAAAAGCCTTAGACTTCGAACGTGCTATGGAATTACGCGATATATTGTTTGAGATGAAATCAGGAAATTAATATGGATAAGTATAAAAAAGTATATATAGAAATAACCAATAGCTGTAACTTAAATTGCTCTTTTTGTTCTCCTGTGAAAAAAGAAAAAAGATTTATGACCGAAGAGGAGTTTGAACATATTCTAAAAGAAGTATCAAAAGTAACAAATGTTATCTATCTTCATGTCAAAGGTGAACCATTACTTCATCCTAAAATAATAAAATTTCTAAATTTAGCGGAAAAGTATAACCTAAACGTAAATCTTACAACCAATGGAACATTATTTCCTAAATTAGTAGATAAATTAAAAGATTGTAAGGTGTTACATAAAATAAATTTTTCTCTCCATTGTGAACAAAATATTCCAAACTATGAAGAAGAAATATTTAAAAATGTAGAGAAGCTATCCCCAGATACTGTGATTATTTACAGGTTATGGACATTAAAAGATAATAAGTTAGATAAAAAGTCCACAAAAACAGTGGAAAAGATAAAAATGTATTATAATTTATCCACAGAAACAGTGGAAAAATTAAAAACAGAAAATAACGTAAAAATTTCTTCCACAATATATGTGGATAAAGATAATGAGTTCAAATGGCCAGAAATTACAAGTCACAAAAGCTGCGGATATTGTCATGCATTAAAAACACAACTTGCAATTTTAGCAGATGGAACAGTAGTACCATGTTGTCTTGATAGTGATGGTATTATTAATTTAGGAAATATATTTAATGAATCAATAGAAGAAATTCAAAAGAAGGAAAGATATAAAAAACTAAAAAAATCTTTTCAGGATAGAAAACCGTGTGAAGAGTTATGCAAATCCTGTACTTTTAAATCGAAAAATCGATAATTACTATTCAGTGCAATAAACCAATATGATATACTTATCTAAAAGTAGGGTGATAGTACATGTATAATTGGAGTTATATCAATAGCTTTAGAGCAAATTATCCAAGTGACAAAAGATATCGAGAGATATTAGAGAATCCTAAGTTATTAAATATGTTAGAAAAAGAGTATCTAGCTAAATATAGTAAGGATGCGGATGTTTTTTATTTAGCTTTAAAAGAATCACTAGATCATTACGTGGCAATGAGAATTGCCCAAGATAAAAGGTTTATAGAAACAGAAGATTTTAAAAATTATGCACAATATTTGAAAAGACTTGTGCAACAAAACAAAGAAAAATATATGGGAACAGCATTATATATAGAGCCAAATATTAATATTGTCTTTAATTATTTAGATGAACAAACATTAAACAAAATATATCCCAACAATGTATTAAAAAGTCATCGTGAATATAACCAAAGAATATATGATAGAATTTTCAAAAAGTTAGAAGAAAATGCAATGGTAACATCAGAAGAGTTATCCTTAGTGAGTATTTATCTAGATAATGTCAAAGACTTTAAAAGTGGAAAATATGAAACATATATAAATTATATATTTAGTCATCTAGATTCTATTAAACCAACACCAGCAATAGTATCTGCCATTCTTTCCTTTTTACCACATTATTATAAAGAAGGAACAGAAAATGCTAGAACATTTATTGGAGGAAAAGATCGAGGAAATCCAATCAACTGGGCACATAGCATGGGCCTATATGGATATACTTGTTTTGACTATAATATCATTAATTCTATAAAATTGAATTCTTCTGCTTCTGCTAACAGCTCAAGAACTTATCAAGAAAAAGATTTAATCTTTTTACTATTTGTAGAGAACCATGAATTATCCCATCAAAGACAGGAAGTACAAACAAAAAATGAAGAAAGTTTTGAAGGCGCAGCCTATGAATTAAATCTGATGCTACGAAGTACTTTTAATGATTATGGAAGGAACCACGATAGTGACGAAATAGAAATTGATGCAGATGAAAGAGGATGGAAGAAAACAAGACAGTTTCTATCGAAATATTATAAAGGAAAAGATAAACAAGAATTAATGACAAAATGTTTTAAGAATGCGCAAGCCGTAAATTGCAGAAGATCTTTTTCTGTAAAAATAGATTCTACTACTCAAAGATTGTATAGATATATTGATTATGATATAAAACGCTTATTAGAAGCAATCAAAATAAATCCTGAGAGTCTGCAACAGTACCCTCATCTTGCAGCAATACTGACTACTTCTGGACAAATAAATATAGACTACCTTTTCAACAATGTAATTACTCCAACCCCTGCAGGAAGAGAATTTTGTAATTTTATTTTAAACAATATTCCAGAACAAGTAGTAATAGCTGCTATAAACAGCGGAAAATATACTGCTAGACAAGTAAATAATCTAATAGAAAATTTTGTACAAGTTCCTCACTATAATGCACTAACCATGCGTGATTTAAAAAAGACAGATTTAAATACATTTAATGAAACGTGCTCACGATGTAATATAAAAGAAAGTCTAAACGGAGTATATAATAGATATTTTATAGAATGTTCCCAGCAACTAATGAAATTTTCAACAATACTAGAAGCAGCAAAGAAAAGATATGATTATTTTGACCAATCATACGTAGATAGCTTATATAACTTTTTTATAGGATATTATTATGTAGAAATGTTAGAAAATATAGAAAGACCAAATATGGAATTAATTAATAAACAAATGATGAGATATCAACAATCAGATAACAAGGTTTTAACTTATCTAGCCAAATATACAATAAGCTATCTAAATAGAAAAAATTCAAATAATAAAAATCAAATTAATCAGGGATTCTCACAAGAATCTAGTATATCACATATAAATAGTCAACTAAGTGATATGCTAATGAATAGCGAAAGCAATATAGGACAAATGGAAGAAAATACTAATGTAAAAAAAGTTGGCTAAGAAGAGAAACAGTTATTATAAAAATAATTGTTTTTTTTGTTCGATTGACGAACAAATGTTTTTGCTATAAAATATTAATGCAAAACTTGAGTAAAAAAAATAAAAAAAATATGGTATAATATGTGGCAGGTGAAGTATATGGATAAAATTATTGTAAAAGGTGCAAGAGAGAATAATTTAAAAAATATAAATATAGAGTTACCAAAGAATAAACTTATTGTTATGACTGGAGTATCAGGAAGCGGGAAAAGTAGCCTTGCATTTGACACAATCTACGCTGAAGGACAAAGAAGATATGTAGAAAGCTTATCAGCCTATGCTAGACAATTCTTAGGTGGTAGTGAGAAGCCAGATGTAGATAGTATTGAAGGCTTATCACCTGCAATTAGTATTGATCAAAAAACAACAAATAACAATCCTAGATCAACGGTTGGAACAGTAACAGAAATATATGATTACCTAAGACTAATTTTCGCAAGAGTTGGAGTTCCATATTGCCCAAATCACAATATCCCAATATCAAGTCAAAGTGTAGAAGAAATGACAAATAAAGTATTAGAATACGAAGAAGGAACTAAGATAATTATTATGGCTCCTGTTGTTCATGGGGAAAAAGGTACTCAAAAAGATTTGTTAGAAAGTCTACGCAAAGAAGGTTATATTAGAGTTCGTGTAGATGACGAGATGATGGATTTATCTAATGATATTGCATTAGATAAGAATAAAAAACACAAAATAGACGTAATAATAGATCGTCTAATTATTAAAGAAGGAATAAGATCAAGACTATTTGAAGCAATCGAGTCCGCGACTAAATTAGCAGAAGGAAAAGTAGTAATAGATATATTAGGAGAAAATAAAAAAGAAATCGTTTTATCTGAATCATTTGCCTGCCCTTACTGTGAGTTCTCTTTACCAGAGTTAGAACCAAGAATATTTAGTTTTAATGCTCCGTATGGAGCCTGCCCTGATTGTAAAGGATTAGGAATAAAGTTACAAATTGATGCAGATTTAATTATTCCCGATAAAGACAAATCTATTGCATCAGGATGTATAAAAACATTAACAGACGACCCAGAAGGACTAGATTATCAAAAACTAGAATGCGTTTGCAAACATTATAAAATAGATATGACAAAACCATGGAAGAGTCTAACTAAAAAACAACAAAACGTAATTCTTTACGGTTCAGATGAAGTAATTCATTTTCAATATTCTTCAAAAAGTGGAAATAGATATAATAGTAGAGATTTTTACGAAGGTATTATTAACAACTTAGAAAGAAGATACATGGAAACAAGTTCTACTTGGATTAGAGAATGGTTAGAAAACTATATGGTAGAGCATACTTGTGAAACTTGTCATGGAGCAAGACTAACAGATGATGTGCTATCAGTAAAGTTAAATGGAAAAAACATTTATGAAGTAACCGAGATGAGTATTAAAGAGTTAATTCCTTTCTTTGATAATTTAGAATTATCAGAAGAGAAGAAAGAAATTGCTAAACTTGTTATTAAGGAAGTACAAGATCGCCTACACTTCTTAAAAAATGTAGGTTTAGAATATTTAACATTGAGTAGAAGTGCAGGAACATTATCAGGTGGAGAAGCACAACGTATCAGATTAGCAACACAAATAGGTTCACACTTAACAGGTGTTCTATATGTATTAGACGAACCAAGTATCGGTCTTCATCAAAGAGATAATGAAAAACTAATTAATTCAATGTTAGAGATGAGAGATTTAGGAAATACTTTAATCGTAGTAGAGCATGATACTGATACAATGCTTGCTTGTGATTATTTAGTAGATATCGGTCCAGGCGCAGGAGACCACGGTGGAAAAATAGTAGCAGCTGGAACTCCAGAAGAAGTAATGAAAAACGAAAACAGCTTAACAGGACAATATTTGAGTGGTAAGAAATGTATCGAGGTTCCAAAAACAAGAAGAAAAGGAAATAAGAAGTTCCTAAAGATAAAAGGAGCAGAAGAACACAACCTAAAAAATATTGATGTGGATATTCCTCTTGGAACATTTACTTGCGTAACTGGAGTATCAGGAAGTGGAAAAAGTAGTTTAGTAAATGAAATTCTTTGTAAGGCAGTTTCTTCTAAATTATATAGTTCTAAAGAAAAACCAGGAAAGCATAAGAAAATCTTGGGCTTAGATAACATTGATAAATTGGTTGCGATTTCTCAAAATCCAATAGGAAGAACTCCAAGGTCTAACCCAGCTACATATACTGGAGTATTTGATGACATTCGTACTTTATTCACAACAACAAAAGAAGCTAAAATGTATGGTTTTGAAAAAAATAGATTCTCTTTCAATGTAAAGGGAGGGCGTTGTGAAGCATGTCGTGGAGACGGTGTTAAAAAAATCGAAATGCATTTTTTACCAGATGTTTATGTACCATGTGAAGTATGTCATGGTACAAGGTATAATAGAGAAACCCTAAACATAAAATATAAAGGAAAAAATATTGCCGAAGTACTAGATATGAGAGTATCAGAAGCACTAGAATTTTTCTCAAATGTACCAAAGATAAAAAATAAATTACAAGTATTAGAAGATGTAGGATTAGGATATATTAAGTTAGGACAAAGTGCCCCAACTCTATCAGGTGGAGAAGCAGAGCGTGTGAAACTAGCAAAAGAATTACAAAAAAAAGCAACAGGTAAAACTTTGTTTGTTTTAGATGAACCAACCACGGGTCTTCATACTGATGATATCAAGCGTTTGCTTGCAATTTTACAGAAAATAGTGGATAATAAAGATACGGTAGTGGTGATTGAACATAATTTAGATGTTATAAAAGTTGCTGACTATATTATCGACCTAGGACCAGAAGGTGGAGATGAAGGTGGACAAATCGTTGCCACAGGAACACCAGAAGAAGTAGCCAAAGTAAAAGAATCTTATACCGGACAATTCTTAAAGAAAATATTATAAAAAACGAGGTAAGATATGGAAAAAGTAGCTCTAGATTTAGGACCAATTCAAATATACTGGTATTCAATATTTATTTTTATCGGAATGCTAGTTGCTTGCTTTTTGATTTATAAGGAAGCAAAAAAAAGAGGAATTGAGGAAGACTTTTTAGTAAATCTTACCTTTAATACTATTATCATAGGAATCATTGGAGCAAGGCTTTATTATGTCCTTTTCAATCTTTCTTACTATCTAGATAATCCTGTGGAAATTTTCCAAATATGGAATGGTGGACTAGCAATCCATGGCGGGATTATTGCCGGACTTCTATTTATTATTTATTATTGCAAAAAGCATGAAGTGAATTTATGGAAAATACTAGATATTATCGTAGTTGGACTAATTATTGCTCAAGCAATCGGAAGATGGGGAAACTTTTTCAACAGTGAAGCTTATGGCCCAATAACAACAGCAGGGCATCTAAAATCTCTAGGTATACCTCAATTTATCATTAACGGTATGTATATCTTAGGTGATTATCGCCAACCAACATTCTTTTATGAATCTGTATGGTGTCTCTTTGGTTTCCTAGCAATGTTAATAATACGTCAATATAAATATTTAAAAATAGGACAATTAACAAGTTTTTATCTGGTTTGGTATGGGATTATTAGATTTATTATAGAGGCTATGAGAACAGACTCTTTAATGTTAGGACCGTTAAAAATGGCCCAATTAGTATCTCTAGTTTTTATAGTTTCTGGAATCATAATTTTTATAAAAAGTACTAAAACTAATCAAAAAGAGTTATATAATGTATAATGAGGAGGAAAAAATGTATAAAAAAGTTGTTGTTTTTGGAGGAGGAACTGGAATCTCCTATCTTTTAAAAGGGTTAAAAGATTTCCCGGTAGACATTACAGCTGTCATTACAGTATCAGATAATGGTAGGTCGACTGGTAAACTAAGGAAAGAATTTAATACCCCTGCAGTTGGAGATATCAGAAAGGTAATTACTGCTTTATCAGAAATAGATGATCCAATTAAAAAAATGGTAGAATATCGTTTTAATACATCTAGTGACTTAAATGGACACGCAGTTGGTAACCTAATACTAACGGCAATGTTAGATATTACAGGATCATTAAAAGAATCTATCGCATCTTTATGTAAATTGTTTGATGTTAAACATACAGTTTTACCAATTTCTGAAGATTCTTCGTTAACACTAATGGGACTTGATAGAGATGGAAATATTATTGAAGGAGAGGAAGAAATTACAAAAGCACATCATCAGTTTCAAAAAATATATTACAAAGAAGAACCAAAAGTATTGCCAGAAGTAATTGAGGCCATAGCAGAAGCTGACTTAATTATTTTTAGTATGGGAAGTCTTTATACAAGTATTTTACCTAATGTTATTTGTAATGAAGTAAAAAGTGCATTAAAGGAAACAAAAGCACCACTAATGTATTTATGTAATGCAGTAACTCAGCCAGGAGAAACTGACAACTTTACAGTTAGTGATCATGTTAAATTATTAAACAGATATTTAGATTTCAGAAAAATCAATGTAGTAGTTGCAAGTAACACGAAAATAGATAAAAAAATAGCAGAAAAGTATGCAACAGCAGAACAAAAAGATCCTGTAAAGATCGATTATGCAGCAATTGAAAGTCTTGGAACAGAACTGATAGAAGAAGATTTAATCACAATAGAAGATAATACTTTAAGACATAATAGTTTAAAATTAAGTGCTTTAGTATTTAACTATTTAATGAGGAATTAAAATGTCCTATACAACAGATATTAAAGAAGAAATATCTAAAAATATTGGTTCTAAGTCCGAAATGATTGCTGAATTATCTGGATATATTAGAAATAATGGACACAATACATTAAATGGGTTTCAACTAACAACTGAAAATCCCCTAATTTGTGAAAGAATAGAAAAACAACTAGAAGCATTATACGAAGTAAAAATAAAAAAAGAAGTAAAAGACAGTTTGAACTTTAGTAAAAAAGATTTATTTGTTCTAACGATAGAAGAAAAAAAGGACTTTATTTTAGAAGACATTGGTTATCAAGATGAAAAAGGAGTATACCTAGATAGACCTCCACAATATATAGTAGGTGCAAATGAAGAAATCAGAGCTTATTTAAAAGGAGTGTTTTTAAGCTCAGGAAGCATTAATGATCCTAAAACATCAAGATATCATATGGAATTATTAATAGAAGAATCTACAGAGGCAGTTTTTGTACAAAAACTATTAAATTTATTTGATTTAAATGTAAAAATACTCACAAGAGATAAAGGCTATATGCTATATATTAAAGAAGCAGATAAAATCAGTGACTATTTAAAAATTATCAAAGCAAATAATGCAGTTTTATATTTTGAAAATCAAAGAATTTATCGCAATAAAAAAAACCAAGCAAATCGTTTGAATAATTGTGAGCAGGCTAATATGGATAAAGTAGTTGCAACAGCGACTGCTCAGTTAGATGATATTACAATTATTGAAGAAAATTTAGGTACGAGTTTATTAGATGATAAAACCCAAGAAGCCTTGGAATATAGAAAAAAATATCCAGAAGCTTCTTTAAAAGAATTGAGTGAGATTATTACAATAGAGACAGGAAACCCTATAACAAAATCGGGGTTAAACCATAGATTTCGTAAAATTAAAGAACTAGCTACCAGATTTAAAAATTTAGACAAAAAATAGAACTTCAATATTAAGTTCTATTTTTTATTACTTTATCGATTAATCCATATAAAACAGCTTCCTCTGTATCTAAGTAATAGTCTCTTTCAGTATCTTTTTCTATTTTACGTAAAGAATTTTTGGTATTTTTAGCTAAAATTTTATTTAACCGTTTCCGTAGTAAAATAATTCTATCAGCGGCAATTTTAATATCACTAGCTTGTCCCTCAGCACCACCTAATGGCTGATGAATCATAATATCAGCATTTGGTAAAGAATACCTTTTACCTGGAGTCCCACTAGAAAGTAAGAAAGCACCCATGCTAGCAGCCATACCTATACAAATTGTAGAAACATCACTAGCAACAAATTGCATAGTATCGTAAATGGCAAAACCAGCAGAAACACTTCCCCCAGGAGAATTAATATAAATAGAAATATCATCATGATTGATGGAATCTAAATAAAGTAAAGAAGCAACAACAGTATTTGCTAAAGAATCATTAATTTCTCCACTGATAAAAACGATACGCTCTTTCAATAATCTAGAAAAAATGTCATAACTGCGTTCGCCATTAATCTCCTTATCAACAACAACAGGAACTAAACTCATGTGAATCACCCAATTTTAGTATAGGTGTAAAGCTATAAAAATATGCATATTGTAAAACGACAAAGTATGATACAATAATAAGAGAAAATAAAGAGGGTGACAAAGATGATTGAAACAATCGAAGTAGAAATAAAAGGAAAGAAATATCAAATGAGTAAAGGAATGTCTTTAGAAGAAATATCTACAGAATTCCAAAAAGACTTTAAATATCCCATTTTAATAGCCAAAGTAAATAATAGACTAAGAGAACTTACTAGAACCATAGAAGAAGATTCTGTAATTGAGTTCTTGGACTTAACTTCAAAAGAAGGGAATAGTACGCACATTAGTGGACTTACCTATGTATTATTATACGCAGTAAAAAAATTATTTGGAGAAGATGCAGATATTATTGTTCAACATTCCTTAGACAAAGGAATTTATATAGAGACAACATTTAAATTGACAGAAAATAGAGTTAAAAATATAAAAGAAACCATGAAAACGATAATTGAAGCAGATACTCCAATCATTAGAAGTACAGTAGATAGAACTGAAGCAATAAAATATTTTAAAAGTAAAAATGATGACTCCAAAGCCGGAGTTCTATCTTATACAACAAATGGATATGTCACTTTATATAGATTAGGAAACTATTATAATTACTTTTATAATCAAATGCCAACTTCTACTGGAAGAGTAAAAGATTTTGACTTAACTTACGTAAAAGATGATGGTTTTATATTACAATTTCCAACAGTATTTCATCCCGATAAAATCCCAGTATATAAACATCATCCACATATGTTTGAAGTTTTCCAAGAATATAGAGACTGGGCTAAAATCATAGGTGTGGAAAATTCAGTTGACTTAAACAGATTAGTATCTTTAGGAAAAATAAATGATTTGATTCGCATTGATGAAACTCTTCAAAGTAACCGCTTATTAAATCTAGCAAAAGAAATTAATAAAAGAAGAAAAGACATCAAGATAGTTTTAATGGCTGGGCCCTCATCTTCAGGAAAAACTACTACTTCTAGGAAGCTAAGAATGTATTTAGAAAGTTTTGGGTTACATCCAAGAGTATTATCTATGGATGATTATTTTGTAGAACGAGACGAAAATCCAATTGATGAAAATGGAAATCCTGACTATGAATGTTTAGAAGCCATTGATTTAAAACTATTTGACAAACAAATAGAAGAATTATTAAGTGGAAAAACAATTAAAGTTCCAACATATAATTTCCCTTTGGGAACTAAAGAATATAAAGGAGAAATGAGCTTAGGAGAAGAAGATATTTTATTAATAGAGGGAATTCATGCGTTAGATTCTAAAATTTTAACCAATATTCCAAGGAGCAAAAAATATAAAATTTACATATCTGCCTTAACAGAACTAAATATCGATAATCATAATAGAGTTTCTACAGCAGATAATAGAATGTTAAGAAGAATGGTAAGAGACAATCGTACTAGAAATAATAATGTAGAACATACTTTAAAAGCATGGCATAGTGTAAGAAAAGGAGAAGAAAAATATATCTTCCCTTATCAAGATGATGCAGATTTTACCTTCAATTCTGCATTGATTTATGAGATAGGTGTATTAAAAACATATGTAGAACCATTATTATATGCAGTACCACAAGACTCTCCATATTATGCAGAAGCAAAAAGATTGATTGAATTCTTAAGATTATTCTTACCAATTCCAGCAGACGTAATTCCACAAGATTCGATATTAAGAGAGTTTATTGGTGGAAGTTGTTTCCATGAATAAAAAGGAAATATCCACAGAATCTGTGGATATTTTTTTGCGACAAAAAAGTGTCAAAAAGATAGGAATATATTGAAACAAAAAATAGAAAACTATATAATGAGAATAAAGGAGGGATTATATGGTAAGAGTTGCAATTAATGGATTCGGAAGAATCGGAAGACTTGCATTTCGTTTAATGGAAGAAGATCCAGAATTTGAAGTTGTGGCAATTAACGACTTAACAGATGCTGAACAATTAGCATATTTATTAAAGTATGATACAAATCATAGAAACTATAGAATTGATGAAATTCATAGTGAAGGTGACAATATTGTAGTAGGTGATAGAAGCATAAAGATTTATGCTGAAACAGACCCTGCAAATTTACCATGGAGAGATTTAAATATTGATGTAGTATTAGAATGTACTGGTAAATTTACATCAGAAGAAAAAGCAATGGCACACATCAATGCAGGAGCTAAAAAAGTAATTATCTCTGCACCTGCAAAAGGAGATATAAAAACAATCGTTTATAATGTTAATCATATGATTTTAAAAGGAGATGAAAAGATAATCTCAGCGGCAAGCTGTACTACTAACTGTCTTGCACCAGTAGTGGATGTATTAGATAAAGCATTCGGTATTGTAAAGGGATATATGACTACAGTTCATGCCTATACAAACGATCAAGCTACTTTAGATGTTCCTCATAAAAAGGGAATTAAAGCACGTCGTGGTAGAGCATGTGCTGCTAATATCGTTCCAGCATCAACTGGAGCAGCATCTGCAATTGGAAAAGTTTGCCCTAACTTAGACGGAAAATTAGATGGAGCAGCAATGCGTGTGCCTGTACCAACAGGATCAGTAATTGATTTAGTTCTTGAATTTGAAAAGAATACAACTGCAGAAGAAATTAATGCAGTATTAAAAGGTGCACAAAATGAAACATTACAATATACAGATGATCCAATTGTTTCAAGTGATGTAATTGGAAGACATTGCGGTTCATTAGTAGATGGATTGTCAACTAGTGTTCTAGAGGTAGAAGGAAAACAATTAGCAAGAGTTGTTTCTTGGTATGACAACGAAATGAGTTATACTGCACAAATGGTAAGAACTGCTAAATACTTAATGGAGCAATAAAAAAGAAGGCAACTTCTTTTTTTTCATTAAAAAAAATGATATACTGAATATAGATAGGAGAAGATGGCCATGAAGACAATAAAAGATATAAATTTAGAAAATAAAAAAGTATTAATTCGTTGTGACTTTAACGTTCCAATGAAAGAAGGAAAAATAGTAGATGATACAAGAATTACTGCAGCATTGCCTACGATTCAATACGCGTTGAATAATAATGCAAAAGTAATTTTATTCTCACATTTAGGAAGAGTAAAAGAAGAAGCAGATTTAGCAAAAAATAATTTAGCTCCTGTTGCTAAAAGATTAGAAGAATTATTAAATCAGTCAGTAACATTCATTGAAGAGACTCGTGGAGAAAAGTTAGAAAATGCTATTAACAACATGAAAGAAAAAGATGTAATCTTAGTACAAAATACAAGATATGAAGACTTAGATGGCAAAAAAGAAAGTAAAAATGATCCAGAGTTAGGAAAGTACTGGGCATCTCTAGGTGACGTATTTGTTAATGATGCTTTTGGTACAATTCATAGAGCACATGCATCTAATGTAGGAATAGCTTCTCATCTAGAATCTTGTATAGGTTTTCTAATTGAAAAAGAATTAACCGCTCTAAAAGAATTAGATAATCCAGAGCATCCATTTATAGTCGTACTAGGTGGTGCAAAGGTAGCGGATAAAATTGGTGTAATTGAAAATCTAGTAAAAACAGCAGACAAAATTTTAATTGGTGGAGGAATGGCTTTCACATTCTTAAAAGCAGAAGGGTATGAAATAGGAAACTCTTTATTAGATGAAGAAAACATAGAATTCTGTAAAAACATTGTAAAAGAATATCCAAACAAAATTGTACTACCAGTAGATGTTGCTGTAACAACAGAATATAGTGAAAAGGAAGAGTACAAAGTAAAAGATATTAGTGATTTGGAATATAACGAAATGGGATTAGACATTGGACCTAATACGGAGTCTTTATTTGAAAACTATCTAAAAGATGCTAAAATTGCTGTTTGGAATGGTCCTTTAGGAGTATATGAATTTGAAAAGTATAAACAAGGAACGAATCATATTTTACAATTTATAGTAGATAATAATATTAAAGTTATATTAGGTGGAGGAGATATTGTTGCCGCAGCCTCTACTTCAGGATATAAAGATAAAGTTTACCATGCTTCTACCGGAGGGGGAGCCACATTAGAATATCTAGAAGGAAAAACTCTACCAGGATTGGAAGCTATAAAGTAAAATGAGAGAACAAGTGGTTGTTGCCAGTCCATATAATAATGAACATATAAAATTAATAGAAGAGTATGAAACTAGAAACGGTTTAAAGAATTCAACTTCAGAATATTTGCAAAAGACAAGAAATATGATGTCTGAAATTGACTATAAACAGCTAGAACAAGAACGACCAGAGATTTTGAAAACCTTATTTATTCAAAGTGATGAACAGATAATAACAATAGCCCATTTAATGGGAGAAAAAGATAGAAAAGTGTGTCAAATGATAATAGATAATACAGCTTCCTCAAAATGGCAAGAAAAAATGCTACAAGAAGCTGAAAATTTTGCATTTACTACTTTAGGTATGGAGGAAGTGGTGTTACTACAAGAAGAAGGAACACGGATTCCAACAACATATTTTTCTAATCATGGATTTGAGGATTTAGGAGTAGAGTCTGGAATGCAAATATATATGAAGTCAAGAAATATAGAGAAAAATAGCGCTTATCAAATGTAGAAGGAATTGATAAAATGATCATAGCATTAAATAATAAATGTAATTTAAAAAAAGAAGACTTTCTAACTTATCAAAAAGAATTAGAAACAATAGAAAAAAGTTCAAAAATAATACTATGCCCTACGAATATATTTATTGGAGTAGCAAATTTATCAAATATAGAATTAGGAGCTCAAAATGTAAGTAGTACAGAATGTGGAGCTTATACTGGAGAAGTATCGGCATCACAATTAAAATCAATGGAAGTAAAATATTGTATTGTAGGCCATTCAGAAAGAAGAAAATATCAACAAGAAACGAACAAAGAAATTAATGAAAAAGTTAAAAATCTATTACGTGAAGAAATAATTCCCATTTTATGTATTGGGGAGTCCAAAGAAGAAAGAGAAAATAATCAACAGAATGAAGTAATCATAAACGAAATAGAAAAAGCAATTAGTGGTTTAAACGAAGAAATAAGAAAAAAAATAATTATTGCATATGAACCAATATGGGCAATCGGTACGGGACTAACTCCAACAAATGTAGAGATAGAGGAAATTATAAAACTAATCAAAAAATATCTTCCTGATAATAAAGTGTTATATGGTGGAAGTGCCAATGAGAAAAATATAGAAGAATTAAGAAAAATATCTATAATAGATGGATACTTATTAGGTGGTTTGAGTTTAAAACCTGCCCAATTAAAAATCTTTTTAGAAAAATTAGAAAATTAGACAAATTAGACAGTTTCGACAAAACTTGTCTTTTTTTTCTCTATCATTTTTAAGAAAGCTAGTATATAATGAAAATACGTGCAGTACTGAGAGGAGAACAAATGAAAAAGACAAGAGTATTAGTAGTAGACGATAATAAGAGTTTAGTAGAAATGATTAAGGAATATTTTAAAGAACGTCCCGAAGTCACAATTTCACTAGAAGCTTATGATGGTGCAGAGGGAATTCGTTTGATAGAAAAGAAACAGGAAGAGTATGATATCATTCTATTAGACCTAATTATGCCTAATAAAGATGGAATTGCAGTACTGGAATATATGAAAAAGAAATCAATCGATAAGAAAGTAATTGTATTAACTTCTTATAATACACAAGATATGATTCGTAAAGTTTCTGAGCTAGGGGTAAATTACTTTATATTAAAACCATTTGAGTTAGAAGATTTAGAAAAGAGAATATTAGAAGTAGCAGCAGGAGTAAAATTTGGTGGTAAAGAAATAGATGTATATCATAATAATCTACAGATAGCCATAACCAAAACACTACATGAATTAGGTGTACCATCTCATATTAAAGGCTATCAATACATTAGAGAAAGCATTTCTTTAGTGTATGAACGACCGGAAATTGTTGGTGGAATTACAAAAGAGTTATATCCAGAAGTCGCTAAAAGATTTAATACCACAGTATCTCGTGTAGAAAGAGCTATAAGACATGCTATCGAAGTAAGTTGGAATAGAGGTAACTGGGACTTGATGGAAGAGATATTTGGACATAGTGTAGATATTGATAAAGCAAAGCCAACAAATTCAGAATTCATTATTACAGTAGCGGACAAGTTAAGATTAGAATTTAGTAAACCATTAGCTAATTAAAGACGAATAGCGTCTTTTTTTCTTTCTCGATTGACTTTTGCAAGGAAAAAAAGTATACTTAATTTAGAAAATGTGTAAGGAGGATACAAAATATGGAACGAAAAATAGAAAAATTCCTGCAAAAGTGGCAAAAAGATATTATTAGAAAACCCTTAATCTTATATGGACCAAAACAAGTAGGAAAAAGTTATTCTGCCTTAGACTTTGGCAAAACAAATTATAAAAACACAATCTATTTTAATACGAGTAACAATAAGCCATTAGAAGATCTATTTGTGCGCGAAAAATCCACAGAACGTTTAATCTTAAATTTATCACTTCTATCAGGGGAAACAATACTGCCAGAGGACACCTTAATTATTTTTGATAATGTAAATAATCTTGAAATAATAAAAGGATTAAAGTTATTTGGCAGTGAACATAGCAAATATCATATGATTGCTATTACTTCACGTAGAGAAAATTTAACTCTTTTTAAAGGAGAAGAATTACAATTTAAAGGTATGAACGAAATGGATTTTGAAGAATTCTTATGGGCAAAAAATGAAAAAGCTTTAGCAGAACTAATTCGTGAATCATTTACAAAACATAAAACTTGCCCATTCCATAAATTAGCTTTAGAATTATTTCAAGAATACTTAATGACCGGAGGATTGCCTGAAGTAGTAGATGCTAACTTATCGGGTAAGAGTGAACAAGAAATCGATATCATTAAACAAAAAATTTTAGAAGTATATGAAAGAGAACTCATTTCTTGTAAAACATTAATTGATATACCAAGAGGTCTAGAAGTAATAGAATCTCTTCCAGAGCAACTAAAAAAGGAAAATAAAAAATTTCAATACGGAGTAATCGGTACAGGAAGAAGAGCAAAAGAATATGACAGTACAATTAACTTCTTGGTAAACAACCAAATTGTTTATAGGAGCTATAAGATATCTACAGTAAAATCTCCGCTTAGTAGTTGCCGAGAAACAGATAGTTTTAAATTATATTTACCAGATGATGGGCTGTTATTCTCAATGTTGCACGTAACCTTAAAACAACTACTGAGCGATGAAAAGATAAAAGAAATATTATATGAAAATAGTATTGCGAAAGCATTAGCGGAAGCGGGATATGCCCTATACTATTATCAATCTGAAGGAAAAGCAGAAGTTAATTTTGTAATTCAAAATAGAATGGGTAAAATCATCCCGATAGAACTAATTACAAAATCAGACTCTAAAGCAAAATCTTTATCAGTATTTATGAAAAAGTTTACAGTAACTGAAGCATATCGTGTAACAGAAAATAATTTTGCAACTAAAAAAGATGTTAGATATATCCCAATTTATGCAATGTTTTGTTTAAATGACAATAGAATGTAAGGAGACGATGATATGAAAAAGCCAATTGTATTAGCAATATTAGATGGATATGGACTAAGAGAAGAAACCCATGGAAATGCAGTAGCGTTAGCGAAAAACCCGATATTTACAGAATTATGGAATACTTATCCGCATACAACTTTAACCGCGTCTGGACAACTAGTAGGGCTTCCTAAAGGACAGATGGGAAATAGTGAAGTAGGACATATGAACATAGGAGCTGGTAGAATTGTTTATCAACCACTAGAACTAATCAATAAATCAATTGAAGATAAAGAATTTTTCCAAAATGAGGAAATAAAAAAAGTAATGCATCACGTAAAAGAAAATGACTCTAATCTACACTTAATGGGACTTATAAGTGATGGAGGAGTGCATTCTCATATAAATCATTTACTAGCACTACTAGACATGTGTAAACTTGAAGGGGTAACTAATGTATATCTCCATTTATTTACAGATGGACGTGATGTACCTCCAAAAAGTGCTTATACTTATATAGAAAAAGTAGAAGAAAAATTAAAAGAATTAGGTTTTGGCCAAATTGCCTCTATTTCAGGAAGATATTACGCTATGGATAGAGATAACAACTATGACAGACTAATAAAAGCGTATGATGTTATTGTAAATAACAAAGGAGACATAGAAAATTCACCAAGAGAATATATCGAAAATAGTTATAAAAATGAAATTATAGATGAGTTCTTCTTACCAGCTAAGTTTGTTGAAGATGGAAATGTAGAAGAAAATGACGGAATCATTGCTTTCAATTTTAGAAAGGATAGATTACGAGAACTCTTCACAGCTATAACTAATCCAACGGCAGTAGATATGGAAACTGTTCATTTTAACAATGTAAAGACATTAACTATGATGCCAGTTGTAGAATCTGTAAAAGCCCCACATGCCTTTAGTGATCCAGTATTAACAAATATTTTAGGAGAATATATTGAAAAGCAAAACTTATCTCAATTAAGAATCGCTGAAACCGAAAAGTATGCTCATGTAACCTTCTTCTTTGATGGAGGAAAAGAAGTAGATTATAAAAACGAAAAGAAAGTATTAATACCTTCTCCTAAAGTTGCAACTTATGACTTAAAACCAGAAATGAGTGCTGATGAAGTAACAGAAAATCTATTAAAAGAATTACCTAATACAGATTTAGTAATTTTGAATTTCGCAAATGGAGATATGGTAGGCCACACAGGGGTATTAGAAGCAGCAATCAAAGCAGTAGAAACTGTAGATAAAAATTTGAAACTAATCTATGATAAAATAATGGAAATAGGTGGAATTTTAATTGTTACTGCTGACCATGGTAATTGTGAAGAAATGTTAGATGATAATGATAACATAGTAACATCTCATACAACGAACCCTGTACCATTTATTATTACAGAACAAGGACTGAAACTTCATGAAGGAAAATTAGGAGATATAGCTCCAACAATATTAGATTTGATGAATATAGAAAAACCGAAGGAAATGACAGGGGTAAGTCTAATAGAAAAATAAAAGCAATGCTAAGAAATCTTTTCTTGCATTGCTTTTTCTATAATAGGACGAAACTGTTCCATATCAAATTCTAATAAATCATCTAAACTAACATTTAATGCTTTTGATATTCTCCATGCAGTAAAAGCGGAAAAAGTATTTTTGCCTTTTAAAGATTCTAAAGAACGTACAAATTCATGAGAAACATCAATCGCATCAGCAAGTCGTGCCTGTGTCCAGCCTTTAGCAATTCTAGCATCCCGAATATGTTCAATAACTATTTTCTTAAAATATAATTCATATAAATTTCTCTCGTCTCGATTCATATCATCACCATATGATTAGTATGTTTTGTTTTTTAAAGAATATTCTAAAAACCACCGTTGTTCGATTGCGTGAAAAAGGAAACTTCATTATAATAAGGATAAAAGTGAGGGTAAATATGAAGGAAAGATTGATTTTTCATATAGATGTAAATAATGCATTTCTATCATGGACAGCAGTACTTTTATTAAAACAGGGATATAAAACTGATATTAGGAAAATTCCAGCAATCATCGGTGGTTCCGAAACAGAAAGACGAGGAATAGTTTTAGCTAAGTCCCCAGTAGCCAAAAAAATGGGAATAAAGACAGCAGAAACTATTTATCAAGCAAAAAAGAAATGTCCCAATTTAAAAATCTTTCCACCTAATCATCGTTGGTATTATGAACAATCAAAAAAACTTTTTGAGTATTTATCACAATATTCCCCACTGTTAGAAAAGTTTTCAATTGATGAATGTTTCTTAGATATGACTGGAACAAATTATTTATATAAAGATTACTATCAACTAGCTATAAAAATAAAAGAAGAAGTAAAAGAAAAATTTGGTTTCACAGTAAATATAGGTATTGGAAATAATAAGTTATGTGCAAAAATGGCTTCTGATTTTGAAAAACCAGATAAAGTCCATACCTTATTAAAGGATGAAATTGAAGAAAAATTATGGCCGCTAGATGTAGGCGACTTATTCATGGTAGGAAAAAGAACGAAAGAAGAGTTAAATAAACTAAATATTTATACAATAAAAGACTTGGCTTTTGCTAATGAAAAAGTGCTAGAAAGAAAATTTAAAAACCAAGCGAAACATTTAAAAGAAGCAGCCTGGGGAATCGATAATACAAAAGTAGAGCCAAGAAGCAGTAAAACAACTAGTATTTCCACAACAGAGACTCTGACCCATGATTATACAGATGAGGAAAAATTAAAAGATATTTTATTTAGACAAACAGAAGATGTAACCAGGGAATTAAGGAAACAAAAGCAATATGCCAAAACAGTAGCGGTTATCTATAAAAATAAAGATTTCAGAAACTATTCTGCGCAAGCAAAATTACCTCATATAACAAATAGCACAAAGGAAATTTATAAATTAGTAATAGAAATATTCAATAAAAGTTACAAAAAAGATCCAATTCGTTTAATTGGTGTAAGACTTGCAGATTTACAAGAGACAAAAGAAAGGCAGATGACATTATTCGAAGAAAATAATGAGGAAGAGGAAAAGGAAGAAGAAATACAAAAAACAATTGATGATATTAATCAAAAATTTGGAAAATCAATTATTGCTCCGGCATCATTAAAAATTATAGGGAATCCAAAATCCAAACGAAATATGAAGGATTGAAAAAATCCTTTTTTTGTGTTATAATACGCGCCAAGAGAGGGGGACTCTATGGAAGAACAACTTTTAATGGCATATCGCGTAGTAGAAATTAACCATATAGTATATATAGTAGTCTTTCCTATCCCAGATCAAAAAGAAATAGAAAAGAAAAACTTTAAGTATCCTGACTATATAAAAGGCTTATTAACAAAACTAAAAGAATCATCAAAAGAAGAAAGAATAAAAATATTAAATGAATGGTCAATTCCAAAGGAAATACATCCTTATGATACTGCTTTAGGAAGAATACAGATAGCATATGAAAAAGACTTACATACGAAAGGTAGCGAGGAAATACTACCAGATATTTACACAGAACAAATGAAACAAGTAATAGAAGAATATAAAAGAAGCTATGAAATCGCTTTAGCTCTTCAACAAGAAGAAATGTTAAAAAAGAAATTTGAAGAAATTAAAAAGACAAGCCAAGAGCGATTTGCTTCTTTTTTAGAAGGAACAACAGAAGTAAGAGACTTATACCTTTGCGACTTAAGGAAAATGAACAAAAATCCCAAACACAGAAAATTTAAAAGAATATTTTGTGCCAATCTAGATATGGGAATTCAAGATGAGTTAACAGAACTAGAATTAGAGACTATGACCTTACAAGAAATTTGGATGTACAATAAAAGCTATTTAAAAAGAAAAGAAGAAAAACGTACTAAAAGAAAAATCAAGCAAAAGAAAATGCATCAAAGTAATCAAATGTAAATTTCAAAATGCCAAGAGCAAAACAGAAAATAAAATAAGAGGGAAACCTCTTTTTTTGTTGACGAATTATCCCCCAAAATATAAAATGAAAATAGGGGATGAAAAGTAGTATGGAAGTATTAAAAACAGTAAAAGTGGATAATGAAAAAATGTCAGTAATGAATAATTTATTAAGTGATAAAATTAATGAGGTTTTAGCAAATCAAAGCCAAAGTGAATATTTGGAAGGAATTATATATGTTGGAAGTAATCATTTTAGACCGGAAGTAGAACTAACGTTTATTTGGAATGATGCAAATATAGAACCAGTAAAATTCTCTGCAGAAGAACAACAACAGATTCGGTTTTCTACAGGTATGGATATTAGAATAGAAAACATACCAGAATGGTATTATAGGTTAGAAGAAAGATTTCAAGATAGAATAGAATCTCCTCGAGAATTTAATGCAAGAAATGGAATCATTTTATATGATAGAAACAATAGAACAAAAGAACTACAAGTGGACCTACAAAACGATTCATCATTAGATGAAATAGCACCATACTGGACGAGTGAAGTTTGTTTGTTTAATCCGCCAGTAAAATATATTAGAAAATAATTGACTGGATTTTGAATTTCGTATAGAATAGACAATAAATAAAGGGAAGGTTTGGAATATGGAAAGTTTAAGAAAAGTACAAGTAGAACCATCAAAGATGGAAATATTAAATGATATGGTGTCAGATGAAATGACCAGAGCATTAGAAAATGATTATTATGTCGAAGCTATAGAAGGTATTGTTGCAACTGCTACAGCATGGGGAACACAACCAGAAAGAATCAATTTATTATTTCTATATAATTCATACACGCCAAAAAGAATTGAATGGAAAAATATAACAAATGAAGATATAGGAATGGACATTCATACAGAAAGTGCGAATTTATGGGCACTAGAAGATGATGAAAAAAGACTTACTTTGCAAGGCAATTATTCCTGGGAACAAGAAGTAAAATATGGAACACTATTATATGATAGAAATGGCAATGTAGAAAAGTTACGTGAAAAATTATTAGAAGAAGGAACGAATGATATTGATTACTGGAGAGGAATGTGCGAATTTGAGCCTCCTGTACAGTATAAAAAGAGAGCAAAAATGTAAAAAAACGTATTTTGCTCTTTTTCTATGAAAAAAAATAAAAAAATTATACAAAAAAATGCTTGCATTTGTTGATATTACTTGCTATAATTAATTACGTGTGACTGCTTAGATGTGCGAGGTTGTCGATACGCCAGGTTAAGTTGTTAATTTGGTTAGCGGGTTATTTGCACGGAGCAAGTCTATACTAGATATAGGCGAAGGGAGGATTTTTAATGTCAACATCAAAAGTTCGTATTAGATTAAAATCATATGATCATAGAATTCTTGATAATGCAGTAACTAAAATTGTTGAAACAATCAAAAGATCAGGTGGAGAAATTTCTGGTCCAGTACCACTACCAACTGAAATTGAAAAATTTACAATTTTAAGAGCTGTTCATAAAGATAAGGATTCTCGTGAACAATTCGAAATGCGTACACATAAGAGACTTATTGATATCAAAAATCCTAGCAAGGAAACTATTGATGCGTTAGCTCATTTAGATTTACCTAGCGGGGTTGATATTGAAATCAAAACAAAATAATAGGAGGAAAAAATAATGAAAGGAATCTTAGGTAAAAAAGTTGGAATGACTCAAGTGTTCACTAAGAACGGTAAGTTAATTCCAGTTACTGTAATTGAAGTTGAGCCAAATGTTGTAACTCAAATTAAAACAGTAGCAAACGATGGATATGATGCAATTCAAATTGCAACAGAAACTATCAGAGAAAAATTATCAAACAAACCAGCAATCGGTCATACTAAGAAAGCTGGAACTGAACCTAAGCGCTTCTTAAGAGAAATTAGAGGAGTAAACGTAGAAGATTATACATTAGGACAAGTAATCAATGTTGATATCTTCGAAGAAGGAGAAATGGTTGACGTAAGTGGAATCAGTAAAGGTAAAGGATTCCAAGGTGTTATTAAACGTCATAACCAAAGCCGTGGACCTATGGGTCATGGTTCTCAATACCATAGAGGTGTAGGTTCATTAGGTACTATGTTACCAATGCACGTTTTGAAAGGTAAGAAAATGCCTGGACAAATGGGTAATGTAGCAAGAACTGTTCAAAATCTTGAAATTATTTCAGTAGATACTGAAAACAATGTAATCTTAGTTAAAGGTAATGTTCCAGGTCCAAAGAAATCATTAGTTATGATTCGTACTGCGGTTAAAAAACCAAATGTGAAAAAAGAAGCTGCTGACTTAGTTTCGTACGAAGCACCAAAAGCTGAAGTTGAAGCTAATACAGAAGCAAACGCACCTGCAGAAGAAACAGCAGAATAAAATCATCACAGGAACAAATAAAAAATGAAAATAAATAAAATAATGAAATGTGATGAAAGGAGGAATCGTAGATGAAAAAAGTAGAACTTTTAAATCTAAAAGGTGAAAAAGTAAAGGACATTAACTTAAATGAAAACGTATTTGGAATTGAACCAAATAAAAACGTTTTATATGATGCAATCATCTTATCAAGAGCATCATTAAGACAAGGAACACATAGTACTAAGAACAGAAGTGAAGTAAGTGGTGGCGGAAGAAAGCCATGGAGACAAAAAGGAACTGGACGTGCTCGTCAAGGTTCAATTAGATCTGTACAATGGGTAGGTGGAGGAAGATATGGAACTCCAGTACCAAGAGATTACAGCAAAAAACAAAATCGTAAAGAAAGAAGACTTGCTATTAAGTCAGCTTTAGCTTATAAAGCACAAGAAAATGGAGTTATCGTATTAGAAAACTTAAACTTAGCTACACCAAAGACTAAAGATATGAAAGCTTTATTAGAAATATTAAAAATTGCTGATAAAAAAGTATTATTAGTAGTAAAAGAATTTGATGATAATATGATTTTAGCATCAAGAAACTTACAAAACGTAGTATTAATTTCAGCAGATGAAATCAATGTATTAGATGTTGTAGGTACAAATGTAGTAGTATTTACAGAAGATGCATTAAATGCTGTAGAGGAGGTGCTTAAATAATGAAAGATACTAAGTATTTAGAAATCATCAAGGCACCAGTTATTACTGAAAAATCAATGGCTGATAAAGAAAATGGAAAATATACATTCAAAGTTGATCCAAGAGCTAACAAAATTGAAATCAAAAATGCAATTGAAAAAATCTTTAATGTTAAGGTTACATCAATTAGAACAATTAATGTAAAACCTAAAAAGAGAAGAGTTGGTCGTTATACAGGATTAACGAATCGTACAAAGAAAGCAATTGTTACTTTAGCTGAAGGACAAACAATTGATCTTGGTTAGAAGGAGGAAATAAATTATGGCAATTAAAACATATAAACCTACTACACCAGGTCGTAGAAAGATGAGTACTTTAGTAAATGAAGAAATTACAAAAAGTACTCCAGAAAAATCTCTATTAACTACTATTAAGAAAAATAGTGGACGTAACAATCAAGGTAAGATAACTGTTCGTCATCAAGGTGGCGGAGTAAAAAGAAAATATCGTATCATTGATTTCAAGAGAAATAAATTAGAGGTACCTGGTACAGTAGCAAGTATCGAATATGATCCAAATAGAACAGCAAACATCGCATTAATCAATTATGCAGATGGAGAAAAAAGATATATTATCGCTCCAAAAGGACTAGAAGTTGGAATGACAATCGAAGCTGGAGCAAACGCTGATATCAAAGTTGGTAACGCATTACCAATCATGAGTATCCCAGTAGGTACAATGATTCATAATATTGAATTACGTCCAGGAAAAGGTGGAGAATTAGCACGTAGTGCTGGTACTTCTGCACAAATCCTAGGCCGTGAAGGAAAATATGTAATGATTCGTTTATCAAGTGGTGAACAAAGAAAAGTTTTAGGAACATGTATGGCAACAATTGGTGAAGTTGGAAATGAAGATGCTTCACTAGTTAGAATAGGTAAAGCAGGACGTAAACGTCATATGGGTATTAGACCAACAGTTCGTGGTTCTGTTATGAACCCTAACGACCATCCACATGGTGGTGGTGAAGGACGTGCTCCAGTAGGACGTAAAGCACCAATGACTCCATGGGGTAAACCTGCACTTGGATTAAAGACACGTAAGAAAAAACAATCAGACAAATTCATCGTACGTCGTCGTAATAGTAAATAGGAAAGGATGATTAAATAATGGCAAGAAGTTTAAAAAAGGGACCTTATGTATTCGATAGATTATTAAAAAAGGTTCAAGAATTAAATAAGTCTGGAAAAAAAGAAGTCATTAAAACATGGTCACGCCGTTCCACAATCTATCCTGATTTTATAGGACATACATTTGCCGTTCACAATGGTAAAGAATTCATACCAGTATATGTTACTGAAGACATGGTAGGACATAAATTAGGTGAATTTGCATTAACTCGTAAATTCGGTGGACATGGTTCAGACAAGAAATAATTAAAAAATGACTAGGAGGGAAAGAAATGGAAGCAAGAGCAATTGCTAAAGGACTTAGAGTATCACCAATCAGAGCTCGTCTAACAATTGACATGATTCGTGGTAAAAGTGTACAAGAAGCAGCTAACATTTTAATAAACACAACCAATAAGTCAGCAAGACTTATCAAAAAAGTTCTAGATTCTGCTATTGCAAACGCAGTTAATAATAACAATGCAGATGCTGCTACACTTTATGTAAAAGAAGCAAGAGTAGATGCTGGTCCTGTTATGAAACGTCACTTTTTTGATTCACGTTCTCACATAGGACATAGAGATCATAGAACTAGTCACATTATTATCGTAGTGGCTACAAAAAACTAATAAGGAGGTTAAAACATGGGACAAAAAGTTAATCCTAATGGACTTAGACTTGGCATCAACAAAGACTGGGAAGCAAAATGGTATGCAAATAAAAAAGACTTCTCTAAAGTATTAGCTAAAGATATTGAAATCCGTAAATACTTAGAAAAGAACTTAAAAAATGCTGGTATTGCTAAAGTTGAAATCGAAAGAACTGCTAAAAGATGTGAAGTTGTAATCCATACTTCTAAACCAGGTGTCATGATTGGACGCGGTGGTGAAGAAATCGAGAAATTAAAGAAACAACTATCAAAGATTGCTGATGAAAATGTTCAAATCTCAATCGTTGATATTAAAAAAGCAGACATGAACGCTCAATTAGTTGCTGATTCAATTGCAAATCAAATTAGTAACAGAGCATCATTCCGTATGGCTCAAAAACGTGCAATTAGAAACGCTATGAAAGCAGGAGCTAAAGGAATTAAAACATCAGTATCTGGACGTTTAGGTGGTGCTGATATGGCACGTAGCGAAGGATACACAGAAGGAACTATTCCTCTACATACATTAAGAGCAGATGTTGATTATGCAACAGCAGAAGCTGATACAACATTTGGTAAAATTGGTGTAAAGGTTTGGATCTATAAAGGAGAAATCCTAAACAAGAAATCTAAGGGAGGTAATTAATATGTTAATACCGTCAAGAACTAAATATCGTCGTGTTCATAGATTACCTTACGAAGGAAGATCACGTGGAAATAGAACATTAAGTTTCGGAGAATATGGTCTTCAAGCAAAAGAAGGAGCTTGGATTACAGCTAACCAAATCGAAGCTGCTCGTATTGCTATGACTCGTTACATGAAACGTGGTGGTAAAGTTTGGATCAATGTTTTCCCACATATGCCACTTACTAGAAAGCCAATTGGTACAAGACAAGGAAAAGGTAAAGGTAACGTTGAAGGATGGGTTGCTGTTGTAAAAGAAGGAAAAATTCTTTTTGAAATCGCTGGAGTTAGTGAAGAAGTTGCTCGTGAAGCATTACGTTTAGCATCTCACAAACTACCAATAGCAACAAAATTTGTAATGAAAGAAAATGGTGGTGAAAATAATGAAGGTTAAAGAGATTAGAGAATTAACAACTGAAGAAATCAATACAAAACTATTTGAAGCAAAACAAGAATTATTTAACTTACGTTTCCAACAAGCTACAGGAAACCTTGAAAAACCTTCTAGAATTAGAGATTTAAGACACACCGTTGCAAGAATGAAAACTGTTCTAAAAGAACGTGAAAGTAACGAATAGGAGGTTATATAATGGAAAAGAAAATTAAAAGAGAATTAGTTGGAAAAGTAGTTAGCGCAACTAATGATAAGACAATAAGCGTTTTAGTTGAAACTTATAAAAACCATCCGTTATATCACAAAAGAGTTAAAAGCTCTAAGAAATATAGTGTACATGATGAAAAAAATATTGCTAAAGTTGGAGACACAGTTCGTATAGCTGAAACTAGACCAATGTCAAAAACAAAGCATTTCTATTTAAAAGAAGTAGTAAAAGAAGCAGTTATTATTTAACGCTTAGATGATTGGAAAGAAGGAGGAATAATCTATGTTACAACAAGAAAGTCGTTTAAAAGTTGCTGACAATACTGGTGCACGTGAATTATTAGTAATTCGTGTTCTAGGTGGAAGCAAAGTAAAAACAGGTAACATTGGTGATGTAGTAGTTGGAACAGTAAAAAATGCAATTCCTAACTCACCATTACCAAAAGGAAAAGTTGTAAAAGCAGTTATCGTTCGTAGTCGTCAAGGCGTTCGTCGTGAAGATGGATCATATATTAAGTTCGATGACAATGCTTGTGTTATCATTCGTGATGACAAGAGTCCAGTAGGTACTCGTATTTTTGGACCAGTCGCAAGAGAACTTCGTGATAAAGATTACATGAAAATTGTTTCTTTAGCAAAAGAAGTACTATAATGAGGAGGATAAATTATGAACTTTAAAGTAGGAGATAAAGTTGTAGTTATCGCTGGTTCTGATAAAGGTAAAGAAGGAAAAATTATTAAAACATTAAGAAGCGAAAACAAAGTTGTAGTTGAAGGAGTTAACGTAGTTAAGAAACATCAAAAACCTACAGCTAATGAATCTGGTGGAATTATCGAAGTAGAAAAACCAATTCATGCATCAAATGTTATGATTGTTGATCCTAAGACAAAAAAAGGAACTAGAATCGGACATACAACTGATACAAAAACAGGTAAAAAAATTAGAATCACAAAAAAATCAAACGAGAAGCTTGATTAATTGGAAGGAGGGTAACTATGAACCGCCTAAAAGAGAAATACTTAAATGAAGTTGTTCCAAGTTTAAAAGAAAAATATAATTATAAATCAATTATGGAAGTTCCAAAGTTAGAAAAGATTGTTATTAATATCGGTGTAGGTGATGCTACATCTAACTCAAAACTAATTGATGCAGCAGTTGCAGATTTAGCAAAAATCTCTGGACAAAAACCAGTAGTAACACGTGCTAAAAAATCAATCGCTGGATTCAAAGTAAGAGAAGGACATGCAATTGGATGTAAAGTTACATTACGTGGAGAAAACATGTATAACTTTATGGATAAACTAATTGCAATCGCTCTACCAAGTGTTAGAGATTTCCGTGGAGTTAGTCCAAAATCTTTCGACGGTAGAGGAAACTATACTATGGGAATTAAAGAACAATTAATCTTTTCAGAAATTGATTATGATGAAGTTGTAAAAGTACGTGGAATGGATATCGTATTTGTAACAACAGCAAAAACTAATGAAGAATCATTCGATTTATTAAATGGACTTGGAATTCCTTTTAGAAAGTAAAAAATGGGAGGAATATTATGGCAAAGAAAAGTATGATAGTAAAAGCTAATAGACCACAAAAGTTTAAAGTACGTGAATATACTAGATGTGCTCGTTGTGGTAGACCTCACGCAGTTATGAGTAAATTCGGAATCTGCCGTATTTGCTTCCGTGAATTAGCTTATAAAGGACAAATACCAGGACTTAAGAAATCAAGTTGGTAATTGGAAAGGAGGAATTTAAATGGCAGTAGTAACAGATACAATTGCAGATATGTTAACTCGTATTCGTAATGCTAACCAAATGCGTTATGAAGAAGTAGAAGTACCTGCATCAAAAATGAAAGAAGAAATCGCAAGAATTTTAAAAGATGAAGGATTTATCAAAGATTACAAAGTTGTAAAAGAAGACGCTCAAGGAAAAATTCTATTAACTTTAAAATATAACAAAAAAGAAAGAGTTATCACTGGGCTAAAAAGAATTTCTAAACCAGGTCTTCGTGTATATGTTAACAGCAACGAAATTCCAAGAGTATTAAATGGATTAGGAATCGCTATCCTTTCTACATCTAAAGGAATTATGACAGATAAAGAAGCACGTAAAGAAAATATAGGTGGGGAAGTTCTAGCTTATATTTGGTAATAAAGAAAAATATAAGGAGGTGTCAAGATGAGCCGTATAGGAAATCGTACAATTATCGTTCCAGAAGGAGTTACAGTAACTGAAGAAAATAATACAGTAACAGTAACTGGACCAAAAGGAACTTTATCTCAAGTAATGTTAAAAGATATTACTATGAAGCAAGAAGATAATAAAATTACTTTAGAACGTAAAAACGAAAATGCAAAAGCTATGCACGGTACAATGAACGCTTTAATTCACAACATGATTGAAGGTGTTACAAAAGGTTTTGAAAAAGGATTAGAGATTATTGGTGTCGGATATCGTTTCAATGTTCAAGGTAAAAAATTAGTAATCAGTGCTGGTTATTCTCATCCAGTAGAGATGGAAATTCCAGAAGGTTTAACAGTAGAAGCTAACGGAAATACTGAAATCACTATCAAAGGTATTGATAAAGTATTAGTTGGAGAATTCGCTGCTAACGTAAGAAAAGTAAGACAACCTGAACCATATAAGGGTAAAGGTATTCGTTATAAAGACGAACATGTTCGTCGTAAAGAAGGAAAGAAAGCTGCTTAATAAGTAGGAAAGGAGAAAACAAAGTATGATAAAGAAAGAATCTCGTAATAGTATGCGTATTGTTCGTCATGAAAGAGTTCGTAAGAACATTTTTGGAACAAGCGAAGTACCAAGATTATGCGTATTCCGTTCTAACACTGGAATCTATGCACAAATTATCGATGATGAAACTAGAACTACTCTTGTATCTGCTTCCTCATTAGACAAAGATTTAAAAATTAAAAACGGAAGTAATGTAGAAGCAGCTAAAGTTGTTGGTGAAGCAATCGCTAAGAAAGCAACAAAAGCAAAAATTACAAAAGTGGTATTTGATAGAGGAGGATACCTTTATCATGGACGTGTAAAAGCTTTAGCAGAAGCTGCACGTGAAAATGGATTAGAATTCTAATAGGAGGGTATTATGCAAAGAAAGTCTCAAGAACCTAGAGAGAAGTTGTATGAAGAATTAGTAATCGACGTTAAAAGCGTAGTAAAAGTTACTAAAGGTGGACGTCGTAGAAGATATTCAGCAACTGTTGTCGTAGGTGACCGTAAAGGTAAAGTTGGATTAGGTATTGGTAAAGCTAATGAAGTACCTGATGCAATCAAGAAAGCAATTCAAGATGCAAACAAGAAAATGATCACAATACCTCTAATTGACGGAAGAACAGTAGCTCATGAAATGGTAGGAACAAGTGGTGCTGCAAGAGTTATCATTAAACCTGCTCCAGCTGGTACTGGTATCATTGCTGGTGGATCTGTTCGTGCTATCTTAGAATTAGCAGGAATTCGTGATGTTGTCTCTAAATCACTAGGAGCAAGAACTAAAATTAATACTGCAACTGCTGCATTAAATGCATTAAAAGCAATGAAAACTGTTGAACAAGTAGCAGCACTTCGCGGTAAAACAGTAGAGGAGATATTAGGATAATGAAATTACATGAATTAGAAAAAAATATCGGTGCTACTCATGCAAGAAAACGTGTAGGACGCGGTCCAGGTAGTGGTCTTGGTAAAACATGTGGACGCGGACAAAAAGGACAAAAAGCACGTAGTGGTGGTAGTATCAATCCAGTATTTGAAGGTGGACAATTACCATTATATAGAAGACTTCCAAAGAGAGGTTTCACAAATGCACGCTTTAAAGTTAGCTATGCTACAGTGAACTTAGGAGATTTAAATGTATTTGAAGATGGTACAGTAGTAACACCTGCATTATTAATGGAAAAAGGAATTATTAAAAAAGAATTAGATGGACTTAAAATTTTAGGAAATGGAAAGTTAGAACATAAATTAACTATTCAAGCTAATAAATTTTCAACAAGCGCATTAGAAAAGATCAAAGAATCAGGAAGTAAAGCTGAGGTGATCTAGTATGTTCAAAACTATGAAGCAATTATTTACCTCAACGAATAAGGATTTACGTCATCGTATTTACTTTACTCTTGGGGCACTAATGATCTTCATATTGGGTATTTCAATTCGAGTTCCAGGAACACAAGATTTAACTAGTAATCTAGGATTTCTAGAATTAATTAACACCTTAGGCGGTGGCGCATTACAAAACTTCTCAATCTTTGCATTAGGTGTTATGCCATATATTACGGCATCAATCATCATGCAATTATTACAAATGGATATTATTCCATATTTTGCAGAACTAAGAAAACAAGGAGCAACGGGAAGACAAAAGTTAAATCAAATCACTAGATATTTAGGTATCGCATTTGCTTTTATTGAAGGTTATGCATTTGCATTTGCCTTCATTGGTAGAACAGGAGATGTATTAGAATATTTATACATTGCAACAGTTTTAACAGCAGGTACTGCATTCCTATTATGGTTAGGAGATCAAATAACACAAAAAGGAATAGGAAATGGTACAAGCTTAATTATCATGGCTGGTATCATTGCAACTCTTCCTCAAATGTTTATTGATGCCTTTACCGGTCTAGTTGCATTCGATGGAACTGCACAAGTAATTACATTAGGAGTTATTAAATTTATATTATTCGTAATTGTGTACTTTGCAATCGTCATCGGAATGATTTTTGTTCAAGAATCAGAAAGAAGAATACCAATCCAGTATGCCAACAAATCAACAAGCGCATACGGAAAATCAGCACAAAGTTTTATGCCAATTAAAATAAATACTGCCGGAGTAATTCCAGTAATCTTTGCATCAAGTTTACTAGCAATCCCTGGAATCTTGGCACAAGTAATTAAAAATGAAACATTTACTTTAGTTGTACAAAAGTATTTAACATATACAACTCCAGTAGGATTTTTAATCTATGTAGTATTCATATTTTTCTTCGCATACTTCTATACTTTTATTCAAGTAAAGCCAGAAGAATTTGCTAAGAATCTACAGGAAAATGGAGGGTATATTCCTGGAATTAGACCTGGAGAAGATACAAAAAAACATGTAAGTAAAATCTTATCAAGGCTTACTATTTTAGGAGCAACGTTCCTAGTAGTAATTGCCGGATTACCAATTCTATTTTCTAAATTAACAAGCTTGCCTACAAGCGTATCTATTGGTGGTACAGGATTATTAATCGTTGTAGGTGTAGCACTAGAAACTTATAAACAATTGGAAGGAAGTATTTTGACCAGAAGTTATAAGAGAGGATATAGTAGAAGGTAAAAATGAAAAATATTATGTTTATAGCTCCACCTGCTGCCGGTAAAGGAACACAAGCAGAGCTAGTTGTTGCTAAATATCATATTCCACATATATCAACTGGTGATATCCTAAGAGAAATCGCTAAGGAAGATAGTGAAGTAGGAAATTATGTAAGAGAGACACTAGCAAGTGGAAAATTAGTAAAAGATGAAATTACATATCAACTAATTGAAAAAAGACTACAGGAAAAAGATTGCAAAAATGGTTACATCATAGATGGATTTCCAAGGAGTCTAGATCAAGCAGTTGAATATGATAAGATCCTAAAGAGATTAGGATATGAAGTAGGAAATGTAATTTCAATTGTAATCGATGAAAAGACATTAGAAAGAAGAATTACAGGTAGACGAGTTTGTGAGGACTGTCATGCAGTTTATAATATCAATGAAAAAGCAAGTGCGCCACAAATCGAATCTGTATGTGATATCTGCGGAGGAAAATTATATCAAAGAAACGATGACAACTTAGAAGCTTTCCAAACTAGATATAAAATGTATCAAGAAAAAACAGAACCAATTATAGAACATTATAGACAACAAGGAGTTTTAACTGAAGTAAACGGAAACGATACAATTGAAAATGTCTTTCAACAGATAGACAAAATTATCAGCGTTTCTACTTCATCAAAAAAAGATGGAGATGAAAAATAGTGATAACAATTAAAAGTAAAAGAGAAATTGAATTATTAAAAATTGCTGGTAATATAGTATATCAAACCCATCAGTATCTAAAACCATATATAAAAGAAGGAATAACTACAAAAGAGTTAGATAAGCTAGCAGAAGACTTTATAAGAAGTAAGGATGCTACTCCTTCTTTTAAGGGATACGAAGGGTTCCCATCTACACTATGTACAAGTATCAATTCAGAAGTGGTTCATGGATTCCCAAGCGATAGAAAATTAAAAAATGGAGACATTATTTCTATTGACATTGGAGCATGTTACAAAGGTTACCATGGAGACTCTGCTTGGACTTACGCAGTAGGAGAAGTAGATGATAAAACAAGAAAGTTACTAGAAGACACTGAAAAATCACTATTCGTAGGCTTAGCACAAGTAAAGCCAGGAAATAGAATAGGTGATATTGGCTATGCGATTGAACAGTACGCCCATAAGCATAACCTAGGAGTCGTAAAAGAACTATGTGGTCACGGAGTAGGAACTTCTGTTCACGAAGATCCAGAAGTGCCAAATTATGGTATTCCAAATACTGGTCCAAGACTAAAAGAAGGTATGGTAATTGCTGTGGAACCAATGCTAACATTAGGTAGACCCGATATATTTATTCATGATAATAATTGGACGATTGATACACAAGATGGTAGCTTATCAGCACACTTTGAACATACAGTAGTAGTGACAAAAGATGGATATCAAATCTTGACAGGAGAGTGATAAAGATGGCCAAAGAAGATACAATTGAAATTGAAGGTAAAGTTCTTGAAATTATCCCAGGTGGGAAATTTAAAGTTCAACTAGAAAATGGACACATTGTGGAAGCTCACGTTTCTGGTAAAATACGAATGAACTATATTCGTATCTTAGCAGGAGATACCGTAATGATAGAACTTTCGCCTTATGATTTAACACGTGGGCGTATAACCTATCGTAAATAATAGGAGGGATAGTATGAAAGTAAAAGCATCAGTTAAACCAATTTGCGAAAAATGTAAAGTCGTAAAACGTAAAGGTACAGTAAGAATTATTTGTGAAAATCCAAAACACAAACAAAAACAAGGATAATTTTTAGGAGGTGTAATTAATGGCACGTATTAAAGGTGTAGATATTCCAAACGACAAGCACATTTGTATTTCATTAACTTATATTTATGGTATTGGACAAAGTTTAGCTAAACAAATTTTAAAGGCAGTAAATATTGATCCAACAACAAAAACAAAAGATTTATCTCAAGAAGATTTAGTTAAAATTCGTGATGAAATTAACAAACATTTAACAGAAGGTGATCTTCGTCGTGAAGTAAGTATGAACATCAAAACTAAGATGGAAATTAATTCATATGAAGGAAGTCGCCATAAAAAAGGATTACCTGTAAGAGGACAAAGAACAAATCGTAATGCACGTACTCGTAAAGGTAAAGGAAAAGTAGTAGCTAACAAGAAAAAAGCTTAGTTAACTTAATGAAAGAAATTTTAAAGGAGGTAAACTTAGATGGCTTACAAAACTAGAAAAAGAAAAGTTAAAAAGAATGTTCCTGAAGGTATTGCACATATTCATTCAACATTCAATAATACAATTACTACAATCACAGATAAGGATGGTAACGTAATTAGCTGGGCATCATCTGGAGCTATCGGATTCAAAGGTAGTAAAAAATCAACTCCATTTGCTGCTGGTATGGCTGCAGAAGCTGCTGGAAAAGCTGCATATGACATGGGTATGCGTAAAGTAGAAGTACGTGTAAAAGGTTTAGGACCAGGTAGAGAAACAGCAATTCGTTCACTTCAAACTGCAGGGTTAGAAGTAACTACAATTGTTGACGTTACACCAATACCACACAACGGATGTCGTCCACCAAAACGTCCACGTGTATAATTAATGAATAAGGGAGGTTAGTTTCATGTTACAATTTGAAAAACCAATTTATAAAATAACAGATTCTGTAGAAAGCAATTTCTATGGTAGATTCGAATTAGAACCATTAGAAAGAGGATTTGGAACTACAATTGGTAACGCTTTAAGAAGAGTAATGTTATCATCTCTTCCAGGTAGTGCTATTAGTAGTATTAAAATCGATGGTGTTCTTCATGAATTCCAAACAATTGAAGGTGTTTATGAAGATGTAACAACAATCATCTTAAATTTGAAAGGGGTAGTATTTAAAAACCATTCAAACGAAGAAAAGATTGTTCGTATCAATACAACAAAAGAAGGAGAAATCACTGCTGGAGATATTGAACACGATGCTGATATCGAAGTTATTAATAAAGATAAAGTCATCGCTACATTATCAAAAGGAGCTTCTCTAAACATGGAAATGACTGTATCAAATGGTCGTGGATATGTAAGAAGTGAAGACAACAAGAAAATACATGATATTAAAAAAGCAGGAGTTATAGCTATTGACTCATTATATTCTCCTATTGAAAGAGTATCATATGAAGTTGCAAACGCTCGTGTTGGACAAGATGAAAGTTATGATAAATTAATTTTAGACGTATGGACAAATGGTTCTATGAAACCAGAAGAAGCAATCGCTTTAGCTTCAAGAATTTTAATTGAACATTTCACAATTTTAACAGATTTATCATCAATCGCAGATGTAAGTGGAATGATGATTGAAAAAACAGAAGATCCAAAAGTAAAAGCTTTAGAAACATCAATTGAAGACCTAGACTTCTCTGTAAGAGCATATAACTGCTTAAAGAGAGCTGGTATTCATACTTTACAAGATCTTGTTAATAAGAGTGAATCAGACATGATGAAAATCCGTAATCTAGGAAAGAAATCACTAAAAGAAGTATTAGATAAAATTAGAGATATGGGTCTAGTATTACGTGATGACGACTAAAATATAAGGAGGAAATAACTATGAGAAAATTAGGTGTAGATAATAAACATAGAAGAAGTATGCTAGCTACTATGACAAAACAAGTAGTAGTAAACGAAAGTATTACTACAACTGAAACTAGAGCAAAAGAAGTTCGTAAGTTCGTTGAAAAAATGATTACTTATGGTAAAAAAGGTGATTTAGTTTCTCGTCGTAAAGCATTAGCATTCTTACATAATGATAAAAAAGTTGTGGATAAAATTTTCCATGATTTAGCAAAACGTTATGAAAATCGTAATGGTGGATATACTCAAATTTTAAAATTATCTGAACGTCGTGGAGACAACTCTCTAATGGTAATTTTAAAATTAGTAGATGAAGCTAAACCAGAAGAAAAGAAACCTGCTAAAAAGAAAGAAGCAGAAGATAAATAGACACGAGACCTTGTGTCTTTTTCTTTTTGTGATAAAATAAACTCAGGTGATAATATGTTTGACAATATAAAGGCAATGTTAGATAAAGAAAATGGTGCTATATCTTTAATACAACAATCAAAGACAGGAAAGATGAATCTCTATGGCAAAGAAAGATTATCCGCTAAATTATATGTATATGAAGCCTTTAAACCAATATTGGATGCTAATAACATTTCTAAAAAAGACTATCTAGCAAATATGAAACAAGAAAATAACTTCAGACAAATATATATAAATGTTATGTCTAATTATTTAAAAGGAAAAGAAAGCTATCAACATGTTCTACCTGAACTATATGAATCAGGACAAGGAATAAATGTGGATGCATTTACAAGACTATTACAGAATATAAATGAGCAATGGTTACAAATGCAAAAAGATATAAAAGAAAACACAGCTGAGCCAGAAATAATGCAAGAATTAAAAGATAAAATATCTTATTCAGTTTTTGCAAAAGGAACACCAGAGCAAAGAAGCAGATTTTTACAAATCGCAAGAGATAGAAATAGAACAGAAGATAAAAAAGTATATCAACAATTACAAGGATATATCGAAGAAAAAGAAGGTGTAGACAGAGTAACATACCTAGACAGTCCTGAGCTTCGAGGAAAATATAGAAAAGAATATCAAAAGTTAAGGGAGTATTTAGAACAAAACCCAAAGTTAGAAGCAGGTACACTCGAGGAAAATATCACTTATACTGTAAATAATTGGAATCTAATTTTATCAAATAAAAAATTAGTTTCTGATGATGCAAGAAGAGACTTCATAAGTAGATACAGTATTACCGAGTTTGCACATCTATCAATACAAGAAGCAAATAATTTATATAATCAAAGCAATCAAGAATTTCAAAATAAAGTTCAAAAAGATCAAGATGACACGAGAAAAGCCATGGAAAATTTAGACAAAAGAAATAGAGAAACTCAAGATGCTATAAATCAAATATACAATGATTTTTTTGCAAGAGAGATTATTAAGACAACGCAGGAATATGAAGATATGATGAGCATGGAAGAAATGCTTTCTAGTGATGCGGGAGAAAAAAGTCCGGCAACAACAAATTCTTCTTCAAAAAAGTAAAAGGAATGTCAACATCCTTTTTTTTTAGTGCATTTTATTATATAATAAAAGTGAATGAGTAGAAAAAAGAGGTGTCGGTATGAAGGCATTAATTACAGGAGCATCATCAGGTATTGGATTAGATATAGCTAGGTATCTAGCAACGAAAAAATATGAGCTTATTTTGGTAGCTAGAAATAGAGAAAAGTTAGAAAAAATTCAAGAAGCATTACCAACAAAAGTAACAATCATTGTAGCAGATTTATCTAATGAACAAAAGGTGAAAGAACTATATGTATTAACTAAAAAAGAAAACATAGATATTTTAATCAACAATGCAGGTTTTGGAGTATTTGGTGAATTTACTACAACGGATTTACAAAAAGAATTAGAAATGATTGATACCAATATCAAGGCAGTACATATTTTAACGAAAGCATTCTTAAAAGATATGGAAAAAAGAAAGTCAGGTTACATTCTTAATGTAGCATCATCTGCAGCTTTTCAACCCGGACCATTAATGAGTACATATTATGCCACAAAGTCTTATGTCTATCAGCTATCAGAAGCTTTATGGTATGAACAAAAAAAGAAAAAATCAAACGTACAAATATCTGTTTTATGTCCAGGTCCAGTAGATACTAATTTTAATAATGTAGCAGGAGTAAAATTTGGAGTAAAACCATTAAAAAGTACTTACGTCGCAAAATATGCAATTGATCAAATGATAGATAAAAAGAAAATGTTAATTATTCCAGGATTTAAAATGAAATGTGCAAAGTTTTTTGGAAGATTTCTATCAGACAAGTTTTTATTACGTTGTGCATATAGAATACAAAAGAAAAAAGCCAAATAATATAATGGCTTTTTTAAACGGATTATTATATAATAAAACATGAAACGGGAGGGTCGATATGAAAGAATTACTAGAAGTTACCAATTTATCTTATAAAGATTTATTTGAAAATATCTCCTTCCAAGTAGAACCAGAGAAGTTTATAACTATATCAGGTGCCAATAACTGTGGCAAAACAACATTAATAAGAATATTAAGTGGACAAATACCCACAACACAAGAAATAAAATTATTAGGGATGTACATAGAAGAATATCCACAGAATCTGTGGAAAGAAATTACGGGAACGATTATTCCACAAGATAACCCAACCTTTTTATTTAAGACAGTAGAAGAAGAACTAAATTATACAATACATCTATTTAAAAAAGCAGAAGAAGAAAAAAAAGAAACATACAAAGAAATTATAAAAAAATACAAATTAACAAAATACCAAAAGAAAAATCCAAATGAAGTCCCAGAGTTTATAAAAATAAAAATTCTATTAGCAGAAAAATTACTCGGGTCTCCTCAAATACTTTTTCTAGACGATATCTGTGGAGAATTAGATATAAAAGAAAAAAAAGAAATGATTAATTTACTAAGAACTCTACAATTAGAAACAGGAATTTCTATTGTTATGACAACCAGTGATTTAAATATTGCCTTAGAAAGTGATTATCTATTAATTATTGATGAAAAAAAACTACTATTAGAAGGAGAACCATTATCTATTATAGAAAAAGATAATGTATTAAACAAAATTGGATTAGAATTACCATTTATGGTTGATCTATCTGTAAAATTAAGAGATTACAATTTAGTAGAAAAAACAGAGTTAGATATAGACAGGCTGGTGGATAACATATGGAAATGAAATTAGAGAACATAAAAATAAATGATTGGGAATTTTCTACTGAATTATCTAGTGATAGTATAATAGGGATAACAGGTCCAGAATATGAAGAATTATTAGAAATATTAAGATTAGAGACTCTACCTGAAGGAAATATAACAATGAATGAAACTGTAGTAACCCCAGAAAATCACTTGGATTATTATAAAACGATTAGTATAATTGAAAAAGAATTTCACAAAATAAACTATTTGAATACTATTAAAGAGCATATGGATTATATTATTAATTATTATCATTTACAAATAAAAAATATAGAAAAAAAAGAAAAAGACTCTCTAAAAATAGTTGGCCTAGATGAGTCATTACTAGACAGAAATATTACCACACTTTCTAGATCTGAAAAGAAAAAAGTAGAACTTGCAATAGGACTATTATCTAATCCAGATATTATTATTTTAGATGATCCATCTAGATTTTTAGATAATAAAAGTAGAAAAAGAATGATTATGGTTCTAAGAAAGTTAAAAGAGCAATTCCACAAATTAATTATCATCGGAACATTAGATGAAGAAGTTCTATATCAATATACAGACAGAATGTTATTTGTAAAAAACAAAAGAATTTTTCTAGAAACAGCAACAGAAGAAGGATATGAGCGAGTGGATTATTTAAAAAGAAATGGATTTCAAGTCCCCGAAAGAGTATTATTTACGTATAAGGCAATAAAAAAGAAAAAAGTAAAACTAGAATATCATAAAGATATTAGAGATATCATAAAAGATGTCTATAAACATGTATAGATTGACAGATTAAAATGTATATGATAGAATACAGAACAAAAAGAGAGGAAGATAACCATGGCTATTATAGAGACCTTATCAACTTCTAGTATGATAAGTAGTTTATCAAGTTCTTGTACTACAACCAATAAAATTATGGATGATCCAGTTTGTAACGATACATTATTAACTACATATTTTGGATTCTCTACTACAATAGCAGCAGGAACGTTTAAAGATGATTTAAACAAAAAAATTAATATTGAAATTTCTCATCAATACATCGAATCTTTATCAGATGAGGAACTGGCACAATTAACCACATTAGCGTCAGAAAAGTATGAAGAATTAACAGCATTCGAGACTAATCAAAAAGTATTAAAACAAAGTATTAAATGATAATTGACAACTAAATCATTGTATGATAAAATATAGCAAGCAAAACGAAGGGGGAAAAAATATGGGATTATTCGATACGATAACAACATCAAGTTCATTAAGTACTGCTTCAACTTCTTGGTCTACAACCAATGATCTATTAGAAGAACCATATAGCAGAGATAGTGTATTAACAACATATATTGGAATATCTAGTAGTATAGCAACTGGTGGATTAACAGAACATAAAGTCGTTAACATTGAAATTGCACAAAATTATGTGGACTCATTATCAGAAGAAGAACTAGCACAATTAACCACATTAGCATCAGAAAAGTATGATGAACTAATAGCAAAAGATGCAAGCCAAAAAGTACTAAAATAAATGGAAATTTATTTTTTTTATTATAAAGGGGTAACGGATGAAAGAAAAATGTAGGAAAATAACAGAAGATATGATGCTTATATTATGTCCGCAGAAAATAAAAAAAAATAAAGAAATGAACAATAATGAAAAAAGGGAATATGAACGGGAACTGTGGAAAAGAAAAATGAATCTTCACAAAAAATTAGGCGCAGAAAAATTTCAAAAAGTAGTTTTTGCTGTTGAAAAAGCTAAGTATAAAGTATTAAAAACCATATGTCCTAATTTTTTAAAGTATTATAGTAAATGGAATGATTTTCATAGAAACAGACAATTAAAAAAGGCAACTACAGCAGAAGAAAGAAAGAGAATTATTAGAAAATTTAATGAAGAAAAATTATTAATGAAAAAGGAATTTGTTAGGGAGCAAAATAGAAATTATCATATGAATGAAAACAACCCAACAGAATTCATAAAATACTTGAACTGGAATAAAGATATTCACAAAAAAGGGTTGCAAAAAGATGCGGTTGTAATTCCTTTGTTAGGCATTGGCATAGTTCTAGGTTTATCTGGATTAATTCCAATATTAATAATAGAACTATGTAGTGCAGCCATAAACTGGCAATGTGTAAATATCCAAGATTATAACATAGCAAGATACAATTACTCTGAACCTATGTTAAGGAAGTTAGAAGAAAGAAAAGTAAAGAAAAGAAATTCCGAGTATACTGAAGGAAAAGAGTTAATTGGTACACTAACACAGGAAAATGAAAGAATACCAACAATCGAGGAAATTGTAGCAAGTATAAAAACACCAGAACAAGCAGCCCAAATCAGAGACTGGGCAAAGTCTTTACAAAAGCCCAAAATATCTTCTCAAACAGTTGAAAAAGCAAAAAAATAAATGGGGTGGCTTATGAGATTTTTAATCACATTATCTTATGATGGAACAAATTATAAGGGCTATCAAAGTCAGCCTGGAATGTATACTATTCAGGAACAAATTGAAAATGCCTTAACTAAAATTAACAATGGAAAAAAAACTACATTTACTTCCTCTGGTAGAACAGATAAAGGTGTCCATGCTAAAATGCAATGTGGTCATGCCGATTTGGAAGTAAAGATTACAGAATATAAACTAAAAAGAGCTATGAACAGTAATCTTCCAGAAGATATTCACGTAATTAAGACAGAAATAGTTCCAGATAACTTTCATGCACGATATAATGTAGTCGAAAAAACATATGAATATTATATAAATATAGGAGAATATAATCCATTAGAAAGAAATTACGTATTTCAATATAATTATCATCTAAATGTAGAAAAAATGAAAGATGGCATTCAGTACTTATTAGGAGAGCATGATTTTAGATCATTTGTAACCGAAAATAAAGAAAAAGAAAACTGTGTTAGAACAATTTCCACAGCAACAGTGGAAAAAATAAATAATGACATTATCAAATTTACATTTACAGGTAATGGCTTTCTTCGTTATCAAATAAGAAACATGGTAGGTATATTAATTAGAGTAGGAGAAGAAAAAGAATCCCCAGAATATGTGGAAAAGTTTTTAAATAAAAAGGACAGATCAACAGGAGGAAAAACAGGACCAGCCGAAGGGTTATACTTAACGAATATAAAATATAAAAAGTAAGCATATCAATTAGGTATGTTTTTTGTTTGCCCCAAATAATTTTACACTATCAAAAGTCTGTTCAGATTGACAATTGGAGCATTTTATGATATAATAAGCGCGTCTATTGAATAAAAGGGGGGGATTGGAATGGAATCCGTAAAAGACTCCATCCAACAAAGATTAGACAAAATACGTTATAATTATTTATTGCTTTTTCATCCTGAAAAAATAAAGTTATCTGATGAAATATTAGTAGATGGAAAAAAAGTTAGAGGTAAAGAATTATCTAGAAAATATAGTGAACAAATAACAGAAACAGAAAAGTTAATAAGTGAACTTCAGAATATGGAAAATACCTCATCTGATAACATCAAAACTGCAAATCCAAAGTTAATAGAATATCAAAATAAACTTGTAGATTTAAGTAAGAAGCAAGAAGAAATCAATCACGAGATAGAAGAAAGTAAGAGTAAGCAAGAAAGACAAATTTATAAAGATAAAGCAAAATTACATGAAAAGCTAGGAGCTAAAAGATTTCAAAAATTTGTAAAAAAATTTGATAAAGCAAAATTTAAGTTCATTAAACGGATTATAAAAGAAGATAGGATGCTAAAATGGTCGGATAGACTAGCCGAGTATACAGCAGCTAAAAAGATGAAAAAAGCAAAAACAGAAGCAGAAAAGCAAGAAATTATAGATAATATGAGACGTGGAAAAGTACTAGTTAGAAAACAGTTAAAGGAAGAAAGATCTATTAATTATTATCAAGGTGTAGATAAAAGAGTAGAAAATTTTTATAAGTATATTAGTAGAAATAAAAACATTCATAAAAACTCTTTGAAAATGAATGGGGCACTTTTGGGAGTAAGTGTAGGCTTAGGAATAGCCGGAGTGCCTATATTACCTTTCATACTAGGAGGATATCAGGTATTAGCAGGATTTAAAAACTTCCAATGTATGAATGCACAAGATTATTATTTATGTTCACTAGAAATGAGAAAAAAAGCAATCGTAAAGAAAAGCTTAGTAGGAATAAAAAAGACATATGAAGAAAATCAAGATTTAATAAGTGGAATTCAAAAAGGCTTATCAGAAGGAAAAGACCTCTATAGTGAGCAAGGGTTATTAGATAGTATTAATACAATAGAGGGCTTACAACAATTAAAAGATAGGCTTATGAGTGCTAAAAAAAGTCAAGATGCCATTATGGATAAACCAAAAGAAGAAATTACAATACCAGAGGCAGTGTTAGATAAAATGATAACACCGCCAGAAAATTCAATTGAAAATACAGTTGCTAAAGTAGCAATGAGAAAATAGGGGGAATGAAAAATGGGTATTTTCGAATCATCAACAATATCAGTAACAAACTTAGAGCCAACAACATGGACATTAAGTGGAAGTCAAATTGAATTAACATCATCACTTGGAACTACATCAACAGCAGGAACAGTTTATGCCGTTGATAAAGATGAAGATGGTAATATGTTTTTGAATCCAAAAAAGGTAGCAAAGTTATTAGGGACAACAGCTGCTACTACAACAATATCAAGTACTATTAACCTTCAATCTGCTTTTGCTGCAGAATATCAAGCACAAGCAGCAGAAATGGGAATAACAGTAGAGCAAGAAATGGCAGTAAACCAAGCAAGAAACGTAGAAGAATGGTTTGAGTCACTATCAGATGAAGAACAAATACAACTACTTGCTAGCATTGATCAAAAAGCTGAAGAATTGCAAAATTCAGCAATTGCTGAAAAAGTTCCTACAAAACATCTATAATAGTGAAAAAAAGTATTGATTTTTAATACTTTTTTTAGTATAATCATAATCGGTACATTCGAAATATCCCCACATTAATTAGGTCCTGGGAAAACCTAATTGAAGGTAAAGGAGAGAAATTTATGAAAAGCTATATGCAAAAGAAAGAAACAGTAGAACGTAAATGGTACGTTATTGATGCTGAAGGAAAACCTTTAGGTCGTGTAGCTGCTTTAGCTGCAACATATTTACGTGGAAAACACAAACCAACATATACTCCACACATTGACTGCGGAGATAACATCATCATTGTTAATGCTGAAAAAGTAATGTTAACAGGAAACAAATTAAACAACAAGATGTATTATAACCATTCACAATACTTAGGTGGATTAAGAGAAAGAACTGCCAAAGAAATGATTGAAAAATATCCAGTTGAAATGGTAGAAAGAGCCGTTAAGGGAATGCTACCACATAACAGATTAGGTAGACAAATGTATAAGAAATTATTCGTATATACAGGAAGCGAGCACAAGCATGAGGCACAAAAGCCAGAAGTGCTTGAAGTGAAATAGGAGGGTTTAAGTTATGGCAAAAGAAAAGAAAAATAGATATTATGGAACTGGTCATAGAAAGACTAGTATTGCTAAAGTTACTTTAACTCCAGGAACTGGAAAAATCACTGTAAATGGTAGAGATGTAAATGAATATTTCCCATCTGAAATTTGTGTAATGGATTTATGCCAACCACTAGAATTAACAAATACAAAAGAAATGTTTGACGTTACTGCTACAGTAAAAGGTGGAGGATACACTGGACAAACTGGTGCTATCCGTCACGGAATTACAAAAGCATTATTAGAATATGATTCAACAACACCAGCTGATTCTGAAAATAGTTTCAGAAAAGTATTAAAAGCTGCTGGATTTATTACAAGAGATCCTCGTAAGAAAGAACGTAAGAAACCAGGATTGAAAAAAGCACGTCGTGCTCCACAATTCTCAAAACGTTAATTTATACTGTTTCAAAAGCATCGAAAGATGCTTTTTTTGTGACCGAAAAAACAAAAAAAGCATATAATACTGCAGGTGATTAATATGCTAAATCTAGAATTTCTACAACAATTACTAGTAATTTCTATAGCTCTTAGTGCTATTACCTGTGCAGTTGTTCAAAAAACAAAAAGCTGTTTTAAAACGAGTAAATTTTTATGTCTATATTCATTTATAATAAACATGCTAATAGGAATCATCTTTTGTTACACATTTACAGATATCACACTTCCTACTAGTCTGTGGATTGGCTTTTTCTCATTTATAGGTGCTGACACTATATATAAGTCATTAGAAGGAAAACTTGCCTCTCATTCTGACCTACTTACTAAAAATACAATAACAATTTCAAAAGATAAAATTATCAATAGGGAGGAAAAATAATGGAAAGACCAATTTACCCATTAAAAAATATGCGTATTACACAAGGATATGGTGAAGGAACACATGTAGACAGTTATGCGATTGATGATGCCGGAGAAAATACGAGCATTGAAGAAGTGTATGCACCATTTTCTGGTACGATAAAAAAGATATATACACAAGATGCTAATGAAGTATGGCTAGAAAGTGATAATCCCGTAGAATATCCAGATGGTACAATAGACTATATGACAATTTTATTTGCTCATACTAATGATATTAGTAAGTTATATGTAGGAAAGAAAATAAAACAAAAAGAAGCATTCTATAAAGAAGGAATATCTGGAAATGCGACTGGAAATCATTGCCATATAGAATGCGCAAAGGGAAAGTATCAAAGTCCGGGATGGATAGTAAATGCCAAGGGATACTATGTAATAATAAATGGTAAAAAGCCAGAGGAATGCCTATGGATAGATGATAATACAAACGTAATAAATGACAATGGATATAATTTTCAAAAAATAACAAATGTAGGAATAACTACAAAACCAGAAGAAATTTCTGATATAGAACAATTAGAACCATTACCAGAAACTTCCGAAGAAAATGAGCAGAGTAATGATATAGAAAACCAGGACCCTATTCCTAAATTGATTTATACATGTACAAAAGATGATTTATATGGAATTTACCTAAAAAAGGGAGAAAATTTATATTTAAAATAAAAAACTATTTCTAAAACAGAAATAGTTTTTTAGCCTAAAGCAACATCTAGAATCATCATTACGGAGAATCCGATTAAGGTAAAAAGAGCCATTAAATCCTTTTTTTTATTAGACTGACTTTCTGGTATTAATTCTTCTACAACTACATATATCATTGCTCCAGCAGCAAAAGCAAGTAAAAATGGTAAAAGTACTTGTATCTTTAATACTAAAATAGCTCCAATAACAGCAGATATTGGTTCGACGATTCCACTTAATTGACCAAAAAAGAAAGCTTTTTTTCTGGAGTATCCCTCTCTTCTAAGAGGAAGACTAACAGCACTACCTTCTGGAAAGTTTTGAAGTCCAATTCCTAAAGCGAGAGTTAGAGCAGAAGCTAACGTAGAACCTTCTAGACTATAAGCCAAAGATCCAAATGCAACACCAACTACTAAGCCCTCAGGAATATTATGTAATGTAATAGAGAAAACAAGCATAAGACAACGTTTAAGTCTATGAGATGTAGCGGATTCTTTTTTTCTCATCTTTTGTTGCATAAAATCATAAAGTTTATCACCTAAAAATAGTAAAAGGCCACCACTAAAGAAACCTAAAAAGACAACTAACCACGAAATCATTTGCATACTATTAGCCATTTCAATCGCTGGATTTAATAAAGACCAAAAAGAAGCAGCAATCATAACCCCTGCTGAGAACCCTAATAAAGCATCCATAATACTTTTTTTAACTTCCCTAAAAAAGAAAACAATTGCTGCTCCGAGTGCTGTAACAAGCCAAGTAAAAAGAGTTGCTAAAAGAGCCTGAATCACGGGTGATAACTCTAAAAAATTATTTATCATCATATCTCACCAATATAATGTATTCTTTGAAAAGAATAGAGTATAGGTGAATGCCTAAAATGCATATAATTAATAGGTGGTTTTATGTTAAAGAAAAAATGTAAGAGTATAGTGTTAGTTGTCTTATGTTTATTCGTATTTTCTATACAGATAATCTCAGCTCAGTCTTTACCGTTACAAGATACCATTATTATGGTAGATGCGGGACATGGTGGGAGAGATAGTGGTACATATTATGGTGACATTTTAGAAAAAGATATAAATCTAGAAATAGCAAAAGAATTAGAAAAAGAACTAACAAAATATGGTACAATTGTTTATATGACAAGAAAAAGAGATGTGGATTTATCCTCAATATATGATTCAGCAAAAAAAAGAGGAGATTTGTATAGAAGATTATTGCTAATAAAAGAAAAAAAATGTGATTTATATATATCAATTCACATTAATTGGTATGACGATAATACTTTAAGAGGAGCAGAAGTATTATATAATTCAATAAATAAAGAAAATAAAGTTTTAGCCCAATCCATTATGAATAGATTTAAAAAGGAATTAGATAGTAATAGAAACATTAAAACAACAGATTTATATATGTATCGTAATACTACAACACCAGGGGTATTAGTAGAATGTGGATATTTATCTAATCCTACAGAAAGAAAACTTCTTCAAAAAGAAGAATATCAAAAACGTTTAGCCAAAATCATAACAAAAGGAATAATAGACTTTATGAAAAAAGGAAACAAGGTAAAATATGTAATATAATAAAATTAAAAATATATAAAAGATAGAAAGATTGAAAAAATAAATCTTTTTTATTTGAAGGAAAGGATGAAATAAATATTGTAAAACAATCAAAAAAAAGATATAATTAAACTAGAATAAAAAGATAGGATAAGGTTGGTGATAAAGTGATTGTTAGATTAATAAAAAAGACCAAAATCTATAATTTTACTTTGCCAACAAAAATATCAGGAAATTATTGGATTACAGATAACGACTATCTTGGAAACGTAAGAAATTTAATTAATGTGGAAGAATACAATGGTCAGTGGAAAATAAAGAGTGATTTTGAAACCAAAATCATGTCTGGAGATAAAGAAGTGGAATCAGCCATATTAAAGGATTATAGTTTGTTTTTCTTAAAAATAAACACGGATAATGAATATGTAATTTTATACTGTTCTCCAACTATGGATGAAAACGTTAAATGGCTACATTTAAAAAAAGAAGGAGAACTAATTATTGGTAATGATTCTAGAGCACATATTAATTATAATTATCCATTAGTATCCAAACAACACGCTAGATTAATTTACAATCAAGGAAAATGGGTAGTGCAAGATTTAAACAGTAAATATGGAACATATGCTAACAATATTGCCATTGGAACAAAGCCATTAGAATATGGTGATATAATTTTTATCATGGGATTAAAAATAATAGTAATGAAAGATTCTATTTTAGTAAATAATATAGGAAACTTTTTAAAATTTGATATGAATGCTTTTGAAATACAATACCCAATTGTTCAAAATCAAGTAGAAGTCGATAATCCAGATGAAGAGGGAATCGAATTTTTTAAGGAAGATGACTATTTCTTTAGAGCACCAAGATTTAAAACAATGATTGAACCAGTAAATATAAAGATAGATCCTCCTCCTGCAAAAGCGGAAGATGATAAAACCCCACTAATTTATACATTAGGGCCTATGATGACCATGGCAATGATGTCCGTTGCGATGGGATATTCTGCTTTGGTAGGAGTAATTGATGGTACAAGAGATTTATCAACGGCTATGCCAACACTAATTATGTCGTTTGCTATGCTAATGACAATGTTACTGTGGCCAATTATGCAAAAAAGATATCAAAGAAAACAAAAGAAGAAAAAAGAAAAATTGCGACAAGAGCGATATACCGAATATATTCAAGAAAAGAGAAAACTGATCGATACTGAAATGAAAGTACAACGCCAGATATTAATTGATAATTATGTTCCTTTAAATGTTACAAAAGATGTAATCTACAGCAAGAAAAGAAACTTATGGGAAAGAGAAATAGAGCAAAGTGATTTCCTAGATTTACGCTTAGGAATGGGAAATGCAGAGTTACAAGGAAATCTAAGTTTCCCAGAAGAACATTTCTCCCTACAGGATGATAATTTATTAAAAGAAGTCTATAAACTAGGAGCTGAATCACATACTTTAGAAAATGTACCTATTTCATTATCTTTTGTAAGAAACAGAGTAACAGCAATTATTGGTATGGCTACTATTAAACAATCATTTATTGAAGGACTAATTTTACAGATGATTGCCTATCATAGTTATGAAGATTTAAAAATTGTTCTTTTAACAAATGAGAAAAATGAATCAACATGGGATTATTTAAAAGTTTTACCACATTGTTGGAGTAATGATAAACAAACTCGCTATTTTGCTACGAACTTAGATGAAGCAAAAGAAATATCTTTAGTATTAGAACAAGAAATTCAAGCTAGAAAATATAGAGATAATAATGGGAAGCGAGAATTAAATACTCTAGATTATACAAAATATAAACCATATTATATGATTATTACAGATGATTATAAAATGGTTCGTGATATAGAATTAATAAAAGACGTTTGTGGTCTAGAATTAAATATTGGATTTAGTTTAATTGTTATTAGTCCACGACTTGTAAACATTCCAAATGAATGTAAAACATTTATCAGTATTGGTGATAAAAAATCCGGGGTATTTGAAAATGAGTTGGTTTCTAACAAACAAAAAGAGTTTATTGCAGATTTTGATCAAGGATTAAACATCTATGAATGCTGCAAAATATTAGCAAATATTCCAATTGATATATCAAAAGAAAATCAGAGTCTACCAGGAAGTTTAAGCTTCTTGGAAATGTATAATGTAGGTATGATTGAACAATTAAACATCTTAAATCGTTGGAAATCAAACGATCCAACCAAATCTTTAGCAGCCCCTGTAGGAGTAGATAAACATCAAGAGCTATTTAAACTAGACTTACATGAAAAATTTTATGGACCACATGGATTAATTGCCGGAATGACTGGTAGTGGTAAATCTGAATTTATTATTACTTATATTTTATCTATGGCTCTAAACTATCATCCATATGAAGTATCATTTGTATTAATTGACTATAAAGGTGGAGGATTAACTGGTGCTTTTGAGAATAAAGAAACTGGTATAAAACTACCACACTTGGCCGGTACTATTACAAACTTAGATACGATTGAAATGAATCGTTCTCTTGCTTCTATTCAAAGTGAGTTAAGAAAACGACAGAGAATATTTAATGCTGCAAGAGATAACTTAAATGAAAGTACCATTGATATTTATAAATACCAATCACTTTATAGAAAAGGATTAGTAAAACAACCAGTATCACATTTATTTATTATCAGTGATGAGTTTGCTGAATTAAAAGATCAGCGTCCAGAATTCATGGATCAATTAATATCAACAGCTCGTATTGGACGTTCTTTAGGCGTTCACCTTATTCTAGCAACACAAAAACCGGCTGGAGTAGTTAATGATCAGATTTGGTCAAACTCAAAATTTAGAGTTTGTTTAAAAGTACAAGACAAATCAGATAGTATGGATATGATTAAATGTCCAGATGCAGCATCACTAAAAAATCCAGGAAGATTCTATTTACAAGTGGGTTATAATGAACTATTCGCACTAGGACAAGCAGCTTGGGCAGGAGCACAATATTACCCAACTGAAAAAAGAAAGAAAAAAGTAGATCAGTCTGTAAATTTCTTAGATAACGTAGGAAACTACATCAAAACTTTTGATACGAAACAAAATGACATTGTTGTAGAGTCAAAAGGAGAAGAAATTACGAATATTGTCAATTATATCGTACAAACAGCAAAAGAAGAAAACGTAAGTATTCCACAACTATGGTTACCAAGAATTCCTAATATGATTTATACAGAAGAGTTAAAAGCAAAGTATAATTATCAAGCCGTAACAAATAATATTAACCCTATTATAGGTGAATATGATGATCCTGATAATCAAAGGCAAATGCTATTAACTTTACCAATATCTAAAGAAGGGAATACAATTGTCTATGGTAGTGCTGGAAGTGGAAAAGAGTTAATGCTATCTAGTATTATATATTCGACAATTACTTCTCATGATTCTAAAGAAGTAAACTTCTATATACTAGATTTTGGGGCAGAAACTCTAACAATGTTTAGAAATGCTCCTCATGTTGGAGATGTCATTTTATCAACAGAAAAAGAAAAGATAGATAATTTATTTAAAATGTTAAATCAGATTATTGAAGAGCGTAAAAAGTTGTTTGTAGACTATAATGGTTCTTATGACTTTTATATCAATCATGGAGGAAAACAAATCCCATCGATTATAGTAATGATTAATAACGTAGAAGGATTTTTAGATACTTATAATGAATATGAAGAGTTAATGGGACAAATTACAAGAGACTGTTTAAAATATGGAGTAATCTTTATATTAAGTACGAATGGACCTAATACAGTACGCTATCGTCTAAGACAAAACTTCAAACAAAATGTAGTATTACAATTTAATGATGCTTCTGATTACGGAACTATTATTGCTGGCGTAAGGAAGAAAGAGCCATCAAAAGTATATGGACGTGGTCTAATTGCCCTAGAAGGAATTTATGAGTTTCAAACAGCCTATGCTTATAAAGAAGAAAAGTTAACAGAATATGTAAAAATTATTTGTGAGAAACTACAAACGATTTGCGAATATCAAGCAAAAAGTGTTCCAACTCTTCCAGAAGTTGTAACATCATCGCTACTAAAGAATTCTTTTGTTAACTTACAACAAGTTCCTGTAGGAGTAAATAAAGAAACTTTAGCGATTAGTACAATCAATTTAGCAGCAACAGGAATGTATACGATTACTGGAGAAGATATCTCTTCTAGCACCCAATTCCTAGAGAGTTGGATGAAGTTACTTCAGTCAAGAGATGGAATAAAATGTAATATAATTGACGCTAATAATATTCTAAATAAAAATAATTTAGGAGATATAAAATGTAGTGATGCGGATCAACTAGAAAATACTTTAAATGAAATTTATGAAGATACAAAATCTGTACATATTTTCATGATTTTAAACATTAATAGTATATTAAATAAGCTAAATGTAACAGACAAAGGAAGAATAACCGGATTATTAGACAAGGTAAAATCAAAAACTAATGTTAAAATTATTGTAGTAGATACGATTGATAATATTAAAACAATTAGTTATGAACCATGGTTTAAAACCAATGTATCTTTGTCTGAAGGAATATGGCTAGGAAATGGCATTGCTAATCAATTTACCTTAAAAGTAACAACTAGCAGTAGAGTACTACGCGCAGAAGTGGAAACAAACTTCGGATATGTTATTACAAAAGGTAAAGCAGCATTAACAAAATGGATAACTGAAGAGTAAGGAGGCTGGCATAATGAATAAAAATAAAATATTAATTGAATTATCAATTCCTTTAATAGAAAAAAATTATGATTTATATATACCAATAAATAAAAAAGTAGGAACTGTTAAAAAATTAATTGAAGAAGGTCTCCTTGATCTTACTGATAATGATTATATTATTAAGGAAGAAAGTAATTTCTATAGTAAGGAAACCGGAGAAGTATATGACGTAAATAAAACAATTCGGGAAACAGATTTAAAAAATGGTTCAAGAATTATATTAATATAGGAGGAATGGTATGAATTATAATGACTATGCTAATGCAATTAACAAAATATTCGAATGTATTAGCAAAATGAAAGCAGCCTGGCCCAATTCTACCAATATCGCTAATATTGAGAAGATAGAAGAATATCGAAGTGTTGTAGTAGAAAAGTCAAAGCAAGTGCAACTAGAATTAAGTAAAAATCCACAAATGGAGGAATTAGGCGAATGATAGGAACTATGACTTATGACCAAGTAGAAGAAATTGCTAAAGAATTAGAAAGTGCTACTATAACGGCAGATAAGATTACTAAAAATCTAAATATAGAAGAACTAGAAGATTTTATATCTACTGTAGAAGGATATTCTAAATACTTAAGAACCATAATAGAAATGAATAAAGATGCAGACAAAGCGTTAACTGCGTTACAATCAAAAAAATAAGAGCTTTCATTAGGAAAGCTCTTTTACATACTCACAAATTCTAACTTTAGGAAAATAATATGATAAAATATTAGCATAACTACAACCGTTATCCGCTAAATGACTTGCCCCCCATAAACTAAGTCCTAAAAAGTCTCCCCAACCTTTAGTAATAATAGTGATATCATCTTTATTTAAGATGATAGATAAAAATTGAGATTTTAAGTGTAATAATCGCATAAAGTTTCCACCGTCTATCTCCTGACCAGCAATAGATAATTTCAATACTTTACCATAAGGTGAAATTTCACTAATCATAAATTCACTATCTTTAGTAATAGTAAAGTGAAAAATACTACTTAGCAAATCATAAGAAAAAGAGGTAGAATCAACATAAAAAGGAGAAATAGCATCCCATAAACTACCAACAGAAGAAAGATAAGGATATCTGGTATCCTCCAAAGTATGCCCAAAATTACAGACATGGATAAAAGGTAAAATATACTCTCCCTGATAAGTAACAAACATGGCATTAGTTTGACTAAGCGCATCTTTTAGTGTTGCAACAATAGTATCATAATCAGGAGCAAAAGCAATCTTATAATAATCGATAGGTTTATATACAAAGAAATTATTAGTAGCAGAAACAAGTTTTTCTTCTTTCATCTGTTTAAATACATAAGTGCGATATAAAATAGCCATCGCTTTTAGTACTTCGATAGATAAATTAGGTATCATATTAGTTGCCAAAACACCAAGTAAAAACTCTTGCAAAGATATTTCAATAATAGACTGATCTTCTAATTGTACAGTAACCATATAATTTAAATCATCGAAAGTATTCTTATTAGTTTTTTTGTTAATATCTTCATCTTTAGGGATTTGGAAGGCTTTAACAACAATTCCATCAATGACTAAATAAACTTTGTTACCATCAAATTGAATTCCATTATTTTTGATAAAATTAGTAGTACGACGCTTTAACTCTCCATCATCAGCATTTTTACTTAATTCTTTAGAAAACTCATAATTCATAGTTAAGTATAAATACAAAATATTTTCTATCCCATTATTCTTAATCTCATATCTATAAAACATAATCTTCACCTAAAATTAGTATGAGAAAAAAATACAAAAGTATACAAAAAACTAAAATTCAAAATATTTTAGTTTCTTTTTTAAATTACAATCTAGACCAGTTGTATAGCTTAAATTGGTATAAACAGCTTTTAAATCAATATTTTCCCCTTTTAAGTAAAGAAAAGTGTCTTCAATAATCTTTTTTGATAATTTAAGAGCTTTAACATACAAATCATAAAAGGATTCCTTACTAGTAATAGAATAAGTTGTAGGATTTCTCCAGACACGATGGTTAAAATTTAAAAAATCAAAAGAAGTTTTCATAGAAACGTGGTAGCTAACAAATTCCAAACGAATCCATTTCTTTGGCGTAAATGTATCTATCAGCTTATATCCTGCTTTTTTAATTCCAAATCTATCCTGACGAAAAGTTGCCAAAGCAAACTTCATATTTTTTAGGGATTCGAAGTATTTAACATCCATATGAGGTAATTGAAAGACCTTATTAAAGACATAAGAAATAGCACTATTTAATTCTTCTGAAAACGGTGTTAAATCAAAACAAAAATTACTAACAGGAAAGGTATAAGGACTATGTTTTTCACGAGCAAGTATAAGATGATTATCTAAATAAACTTCCATCAGGGTATGCAGACTATTATACTTATAAGTTTCGGGATCATTTTTACGAAACTTACCAGTTTTATAGAATATAAAAGGATGCATAGTGGAATCCAACACATAGTGAGAAATAAAACCACATAAAAAAGAACAGGTATCTATATCTTTTTCCAAATGTGCATCTTTTATATACTGAATAAGATTAATAAAAAAATCCTGACTTTTAGATACATGAAAAGTATGTTGGAATTTGCGTAAACCATGACTAGGTTTTAAAGAGAATAATCGATAAAAAAGAAAAGAGTCTGTACTTTGTGCAAACATTCTGAGTCTAGAAACGGAAAGACAATTTTTAATATTAGCAGGCAAAGTGTCATAAACATCACTTGCAAAATAAGCATGAGTAACACTAGCAGGCATAAATCCCCTCCTTATAAAAATATTAGTATTATTATATCATATAAATTCACAAAAATTTCATACTTTTCAAAACGGAATATGGTATAATCAATAATAGGTGAGAATTATGATAGAAAAGCAGTTTAAAAATCTAAATGAACAAATTGAAATATTTAAGCATAAGGGAATGATAATTCAAGATGAAAGTTATGCAAAGCAAGTCCTTTTAAGAGAAAACTATTTCTTCTTAAATGGATATCGTCATCTTTTTTATAAATCAAAAGATGAAAAAAAGTTTATTCCAGGTACAACATTTGAAGAACTATATAGTTTATTCTTATTTGACAGATCCTTTCGTAATGTGATTTTTAAATATTTATTAGTAATTGAAAACAACTTAAAATCAATAACATCTTATCAATTATCTAAAAAATATGGATATCGAGAAAGAGATTATTTAAGAGCTAAAAACTTTACACATGATGTATCTAGACAACGTCAAGTAAATGATCTGTTAAAAAAGATGAAAAGGCAGATTCGCGTAAACGGTAGTCAACACTCTGCCACCCTACATTATGTGTCTAACTATGGATATATTCCTTTATGGATTTTAGTAAAAGTGTTGTCATTTGGTATTGTAAGTGAAATGTTTTCTATCTTAAAACCAGAAGATCAAGAAGAGATAAGTAAAATCTATAACGTAGAAGTGGACGATCTTTTAGTATACTTACCAATACTTGCCAATTATAGAAATTTATGTGCTCATGAAGACATTCTTTATGAAAATAAAACACAAAAGCAAATCGATGACACCATATATCACCAACTATTAGATATACCAAAAGAAAATGGAGAATATATATATGGTAAACAAGATTTGTTTGCTCTTCTAATTATTATGCGTCAAATGCTAATACCAGAAGATTTTAAAAATATGACTATTGAATTAGAGAATGTTGTCCAAACATTAAATTATAATTTGACATCTATAAAAATAGAAAAAGTATTACATAGAATGGGATTCCCAGAAAACTGGAAAGATTTAGCGGGAATTGAAAGGAGCGTAGATAACGAGTGAAAAAGAAAGAAAATTTAAAAACAATATTTTTAGTAATATTTTCTTTTGTCATGGGCGGAATTATCATGTTTGCACTTTTGAAATGGACACCTCTAGTAAGTCAAATTTTAGGAACAACAGGAAATACCGTTGTGACAAGAAATGATACTCAAGTATATGAGAAGAATTCCCTAGCAGCTGCAGTGGATAAAATATATGATGCAGTAGCAATGGTATCTGCTTACCAGAAGGATACGTTAGCCTCCACTGGTTCTGCCTTTGTCTACAAAACAGATGATAAGTATGGATATTTACTAACAAATTATCATGTAGTAGAAGATGCTGACAGTGTTAAAATAACTATGGCAGATAATACTGAAGTAGATGCTAGTGTATTAGGTGGAGACGAATATTTAGATTTAGCGGTATTAAGAATTGATAAAAGTGCTGTATCTATGGTTGCTAATATAGGAACAAGCGAAGATATGAAATTAGGTGATACTATATTTACTGTAGGTACACCGATGGGAGAAGAATATCAAGGAACTGTAACGTCAGGTATACTTTCTGGAAAAGACCGTATGGTATCTGTTAGTGTTACAAACACTACAACAGGAAATGACTGGGTAATGCGTGTATTGCAATTTGATGCTTCCATTAATCCGGGAAATAGTGGAGGACCATTACTAAATGCTAATGGAGAAGTAATTGGTATTTGTTCTTTGAAACTAGTAGATGATGATATTGAAGGAATGGGATTTGCTATACCAATTGAATATGCTATGAATCATATTGAATCTTTAGAAAAAGGAGAAGAAATTTCTTGGCCAGTACTAGGAGTTTCTATGATAAATGCTAGTGATACCGCAGGATTATATAGAAATCAGATTAATATCGATAGAAATATTACAGAAGGTGTAGTGGTGGTCCAAGCAGAAAGAGGCTCTGGAGCTTATGATGCAGGGTTAACAACAGGAGATGTTATTACCAAAATAGATGGCAAAGAAGTAAAAGATTCCGCATACCTAAGATATGAACTATATCAACATCAAGCCGGAGATACAATAAAGATTACTTATATTAGAGATGGAAAAGAAAACACTATAGATGTAAAACTAGGTGAAAGTAACTAAAAGCAATATCTAAAAGCGATGTTGCTTTTTTTTGCAAACGCTAAATGCTAAATTATACTACCAAATAGTTCTTTTTTTCTATGGAAAAGGTTTTAAAATGACAAGAAATATGATATAATATAGCAAGCAAAAAGAAGGGAGTGGTATTATGTTAAAAATATATAAAACTAGCGCAGTAGAGAAGAAAACAAAAAAAGTAAAAAAGATGACTGCTGATTGTTGGATAGATTTAATTGTACCAACAACAGATGAAATTGATAAAGTAGTAAATAGAACTGGAGTAGATAAAGATCTAATTATGAAACTACTGGATACAGAAGAGCTACCAAGAGTAGAACAAGAAGACAATGCTACTCTAATCGTCATAGATATTCCTCATTTAGAGGAAAAAGGAGAACATAAGTACAAAACTTATCCCTTAGGAATTATTATTACAAATAACAATTATATTATTACTGTCTCAGTAAAGAAAACAACATTATTAAATGACTTTAAAAGAAACATAGTAAAAGATTTTAGAACTGCAAAAAAGACTAGGTTTTTAATACAAATATTATTAAAAAGTGCTTCTACTTATTTGAAAGCTTTAAAAGAAGTGAATAACGATATTGAAGCAAAAGAAAAAGTTTTAAAGAAATCAACTGAGAATAAAGATTTAATAGAACTATTAGAAATTGAAAAAACTCTAGTTTATTTTATGACTTCATTAAAAGCTAACGACGTAGTGTTAGAAAAATTATCAAAAGGAATTATATTACCATTATATGAAGGAGACCTAGACTTGTTAGAAGATGCAATTATTGAAAACAAGCAGGCAATAGAAATGAGTAGTATCTACCGAGATATTTTATCGTCAGTAACAGATACTTATGCAACGATTATTTCTAATAATTTAAATATTGCTATGAAGTTTTTAGCAGCAGCTACTATTGTATTATCTATTCCAACAATGATATCTTCTTTTTTAGGTATGAATGTACCATTAGGAGCAATTGGAAATATAAGTAATGCATTTGTCATTATTATATTACTTGCAGTAATAGTATCTTTAATTGTTGCATTATTATTAAAGAAAAAAAATATGCTATAAACATCGAAAGATGTTTTTTTTTCTGTCAAATGGTCAATAATATAAGTAGAAAACTTGACTTAAAGTAAGGTATAGGTATTAAAATAACAATAGGAGGAAGAATATGATAAAGGTAAAAAATGTAACCAAAGTATTTAATGAAACAAATAAAGCAGTAGACAATATTTCTTTTGAAGTAAATCCTGGAGAAATCGTAGGGTTTATCGGACCTAATGGTAGTGGAAAAACAACAACACTAAAACTATTAACAGGAATTTATCAGAAAGATAGTGGAGAGATAACGGTTGCTGGATATGATATTGATAAAGATGCTCTAGAAGCAAAAAAAAATATCGGATATATTTCTGATAGCCCAGATATGTTTTTAAGACTAAAAGGGGTTGAATTTCTAAATCTAATTGCTGATATCTATGAAGTAAGTACAACAAAAAGAAAAGAAAGAATTAAAGAATTAACAAAAGCATTTGGACTAGAAGATATTTTGGAGTCTGAAATGATTAGTTATTCTCATGGAATGAGACAGAAAATGATGGTAATTGCTGCCTTAATACATGAACCAGATGTATGGATATTAGATGAGCCATTAATTGGATTAGATCCAGAGTCAGCACATCAGTTAAAAGAGATGATGAAAGAACATGCAAAAAAGGGACATGCTGTACTATTTTCAACGCATGTCTTAGAAGTTGCAGAAAAACTTTGTGATAGAGTTATCATCATTAAAGAAGGGAAAATAATTTATCAAGGAACATTAAAAGAGTTAAAGAAAACATATAGTAAAAAGGACTTAGAGGAAATTTTCTTAAGGATGGTTCAAGATGAAAACGTACGCTAAATTAGTAAGAACATTTTTATTATCCGGCGAAATGCCAAAGTCCGAAAAGAAAAGTAAAGTCAAGTTCTATATTACTTTAGGAATTATTGCGACAATATTTATTTTTATTCCTTGCTTTTTGTTAATGGCCTTTCTAGTAGGAACAACAACAGTAGGAATACAAGAAGAAATTTTATCTAATCCTCTATATGCTGGAAATATTGGAAATGGATTATTGTTAGTAATCCAATTTATATGTATATTCTCAATGATATTCGGATTTAATATCGTTCTAAACACATTTTATTTTGCTGGAGATATTGAACATATATTACCATTACCAATAAACCCAAAAACTTTAATTTCATCTAAATTTATGGCAGTATTAATTAGTGAAAGTCTTATGGAGTTCCTATTCCTATTAGCTGCATTTTTAGGATTTTTAATAGTAACAGATTTTAATATACTAACAACCCTAATGAGCATTATCGGAGTATTTACTCTTCCTATTTTACCACTAGTGTATTGTGGAATTATTACATTATTAATCATGAGATTTACTAAGTTAATAAAAAATAAAAATAACACATTAACTTTACTATTATTAGGATTAACTATCATCATTGGTATAATAGCAATAGGCTACGTAAACAATGATAGCATTACTGAATTTGTCAAAATGCTTGCTACCGGACAGATAGGGTTCATAGACGTTATGAGTTATATTTTTCCTAGTACTTATTTTTTAGTAGAAGCAGTTTCTAATACAAATATCGGAGCATTTTTAATTTATTTAATAATTAATGCTTTTGCTTATGTAGTATTTATGATGCTAGCTGACAAATTCTATATTCCTGGTGTAAAAAGAATTAGTAATAATGCAGTCCATCAAAAGGAAAGCATTACTAAAGTATTATCCAATACTAAAAAAACAGACTATAAAAAAACATATTTAATGAAAGAATTAAAATTGTTAACAAGAACACCAGCATTTTTCAGTAATTGTATTTTAAGTAACTTATTATGGCCGATAGTAATTATTTTAATTTATTTAATTCAAGGACAAGATAATATTATTTTAGAGTTTGTAAATCATTATAAACAACAAGAAGCTCTTGGTCTATTAGTAATATTTATTTCTATTTTTGCCATATCTGCTATTCTTACAACCGCAAACAGTATTGCTTCAAGTTCTATTTCAAGAGAAGGAAAACATTTTCCATTTATGAAATATATTCCAATAAATTATAAAACACAGTTAAACATAAAAGCCTTAGTTTCAATTATAATAAGTTTTGGATTTAATTTTATTTATTTACTAATTATTTCATATTATTTAGAGGAAACATTAATTGATTTTCTAATCTTTACCTTAGTCTCATTATTATCATGTATCTTCTTTACGTATTTAGGAATATATCTAGATACTATCAATCCAAAACTTATCTGGGAAGATGAGCTAAATGCCTTAAGAGGAAATGAGAATACATTCTTCTCTATGGCTATTTCAATGATTATTGCAGCAATCCTTGGTGGAGGAATATATTATTTAAATAAAGTAGTATTAATACCACTATCTATACTAAAAGGAATGTTAATAATCATATTATTGATGGGAAGTATTTTAATATATTACAAAGTAATGAACAAAGGAACCAAAAATATAGAAGAGGTCGAAATATAAAGTCCGTCAGGACTTTTTTCTTGTCTAAAAACATAAGTTTTGCTAAAATATAGTAGGTATAAATAATAAGGAGGTAACAAATGAACTTTATAATTCAAGGATCTGCCGTCCTACTAGAAGGACTAATTTCTTTTTTTTCTCCTTGCGTCATACCGCTATTACCATTATATATGGGTTATCTAGCAGGAAGCGCCAAGGAAAAGACAAAAGAAGGTAAAATAATATATAAAAGAAAAAAAGTATTTTTATACACACTATTTTTTGTATTAGGAATATCGATGTCATTCTTTATTCTAGGGTTATCATTCACTGTAATCGGTAGCTTTTTAAAAGAATATAAATCAATAATTGCTATTATCGGTGGAATAATTATTATAGTATTAGGATTATTTCAATTAAAAATAATCAATTTTAAATTCTTGCAGAAAGAAAAAAAATTAAAAGTAAATATTAACCCTAATAAAATGAATCCAGTAGTAGCATTTATTATGGGGTTTCTATTTAGTTTTGCTTGGACACCATGCGTGGGTCCAGCATTATCATCAGTATTAATCATGGCAAGTAGTGCTGAAAGCATGTTGATAGGAAATCTATTGGTTTTAATTTATGCCATTGGTTTTATCATTCCTTTCCTAATATTAGGATTATTTACAGGAGAAGTACTAAATTTTTTAAAGAAAAAACAACATATCTTAGAAAGAATAGTACAAGTAGGAGGAATATTACTAATTTTAGTAGGAAGCTATATTTTAATTACCAATATAGACATTACTACTTCCTCAAAATTAGAACAAAATTGTGGAATTGACGAAGAGACTGGATTGGCTAGTTGCAAAACAGGAAACACAACTACTAATAACAAGACAAGTTACAAAGTAGAAAAGTTTATATTAAAAGATCAAAATGATAGAACTCATAACTGGAAAGATTATAAAGACAAAGTAGTATTATTACATTTTTGGTCTACTGACTGTGTAGCCTGTAAGAAAGAAATCAAAGAGTTAGAGAAGCTATATGAACATTATGATAAAAACAAACAAGAAGTAGTACTACTTAGTGTAGTGTCTCCAAAATTAGAAAGAAAAAGTTCTAAAAAAATTAAAAAGATAATTAAACAAAGAAATATTGATTTCCCTGTGCTATTGGATAATACCGGAGAATTTTTCTCAAAATTTGAAATTATTTCTTATCCTAATACATTTATAGTAAAAGATTCAATTATTAAACTAACAATTCCAGGAGCATCTACCTTTGAAAAATTAACAGAATCTGTGGAAAGTATAAAAAACAATAAATAAAATATTCACATCTCTTGTGGATATTTTATTTTTATACAAAATAAGATATAATGAAAATAAAGAAAGTTATAAATAAGAAATAAAAATCTAATAAATAGTATAGTATAATATAATAAATTCTGTTTAAAATAGTGTAAAAGAAAATATACAATATCAGCTATTAGGGGTGATTTATGAAAAAGAAAAGAATAACAGTAATTACTTTAGTTGGCATCATACTAATAATAATAGGAAGCATACTATTAATAACTGCAGAACCTAAACTAGATACATCAGGATATAAATTAGTAGATAATCTAAAAGTAGATGTCTATAGCCAAAAAAAAGTCAGTGATTTTATTTCTTCAATAGAAGGAAAAGTAATAACGAATAAAAAAATAAATACAGAAAAATTAGGAAAACAAGAAATAACTTTCATTTATGAAAATGAACAAGGAAGAAAAAGAAAAGGTATTTTTGATATTGAAATAGTAGATCAAGAAGAACCGTTAATTTGGTTATCTGGTAGTTATAGTGTTAAAGTAGGAAGCAAATTAAACTTAGAAGAAGAAATCCTTTGTGCAGATAACTACGATAGTAGTCCAAATTGTAGAATAGAAGGAACATATGATTTAAATACAGCAGGAACATATAATTTAACGTATATCGCAACAGATAGTAGTAACAATGAAGAGAAAGTAAATTTTGCTTTAAATGTATATGAACCAACTCCTCAAGTGGAGTCAGCAACAGAATCAGAGACTGTAGAAGAGCCAGTTGTAACAGCATTTAATGAGGTGGTAGAAAACCATAAAAAAGAAAATACAGAAATCGGAATAGATGTATCAAAATGGCAAGAAGAAATCGATTTTTCAAAAGTAAAAAATGCGGGAGCAACCTTTGTAATGCTTAGAGTAGGGTCACAACAGGGTATAGGAGGAGAATATAATTTAGATCCATACTTCAGACAGAATATAGAAAATGCAATAAAAAATAATTTAAAAGTAGGTGTATATTTTTATTCATATGCAGATAGCAACACAGAAGCTAAAAAACAAGCTGACTGGGTACTAGAACAAGTACAGGACTATAAACTTACATTACCGATTGCATTCGACTGGGAATGCTATAACAGCTTTAATCAAATGCAATTAAGTCTGTTCGGATTAAACGAAGTAGCAGAAAGTTTTCTAGAAAAGATTGAAAATGCAGGATATGATGGTATGCTTTATGGAAGTAAAAACTATCTAAATAGCATTTGGAAATATCATGATTACGACGTATGGTTAGCACATTATACAGATGAAACCGACTATGATTCGGATTACGTAATGTGGCAGTTATGCCAAGACGGAAGAATAGATGGAATTAATACAGCTGTAGATATTAATGTATTATATAAAAATGATAAATGATGGAGTAATAATATGGAAAAAATAACCAATAAAGAATTAACCGATAGAGGAATATGTCCAACTTGCTATGACAGAGAACACAACCATATCGTTTATGGAGATAACAAGAATCAAATGCTATATGAAGATAAAGAAATAGAATGTTTTCTATGTAATAATCCTAGAGCAAGAGGTCATACTATTATTTCCACGAAAAAACATTATAAAGATATGCTAGAATTACCAGACGAATTATGTAAAAATATTTATACTTTTGCCAAAAAAGTAATGAGTGTATTAAAAGAAGTATATCAGGCAGAAAGCATATATCTATGTACGATGTGTGACGGACCAATGAATCATTTTCATGTTCAATTGATTCCAAGATATAAAGAGGAAAAACGAGGATCTAAAAACTTTGTAAAACCACGAAAAGAATATATAGAGGAACCAGAAAAGATCAAAGAAATAAGAAAAAGTCTAGATTGGAACAAAATAAATATAAAGGATTTAATAGTAGTAGAAAAGATAAATATAGACCAATATATAAAGTTCAGAGAACAAGTAAAAGAAACTATGAATAATCCCGAATGGCTAGGGGACTTTACAAGAGAAGATATAGAATTGCTATTGCAAGAGAATTCTAAAATATGGGTATATTATAGTAAAGAAATTCCCATTTGTTCTATGATGATAATTCCAGCAACAAAAAAATCACTAATAAAGTTTGAATTAAACTATAAGGTGCAAGAAGTAATAGATTATGGTCCTATGTTTGTTAATCCCAACTATATAGGAAATAATTTACAATATCAAATGTTAAGAGAATTAGATGAAATCTCAAGAAAAAAAGGATATAGATATGCTGTAGTAACAGTTCATCCAGATAATATGTATTCAATTAGAAATTTAGAAAAAGATAAATTTAAATTAATAAATACAAAAAACTTTGAAAGAGGGACAAGAAATATTTATTTAAAAGAATTATAAAAGAATCTTGACATACAAAAAGATTAATGATAACTTTATTACTAATATTTAAAGAGGTAAAGTTATGGAATGTATTGTTAAAGAAAGAATAAATATCAAATTTATTGATTTAATATTACTTTCTTTTATCATGCAATTATCTTCATGCTTTATCAAAGAATGCGGAACACTATGGTAACACCATGGTGTCCTTTTGTTTTTAGGAGGTGGATATGAATAATTTAACATTAAATGATTTACTCACAAAAGTAGCTGAATATAATGAAGAAGAAATAGATATAATTAAGAAAGCGTATTATTTTGCTGAGGAATTGCATAAAGGACAGAAAAGACAAAGTGGAGAAGATTATATAATTCATCCGTTAAATGTAGCTTATACTCTAGCAGAAATGCATGCAGATCGAGATACAATTTGTGCGGCATTATTACATGATACCTTAGAAGATACAGAAATAACAAAAGAAGAAATTGCTGAGAATTTTAATGAAACAGTTGCACATTTAGTAGAAGGAGTAACTAAAATAAGCCAAATGAACTTTGCTACAAAATTAGATCAAAATATGGCTAATACTAGAAAGATAATAACAAGCATAACAGACGATGTAAGAATTATCATTATAAAACTGGCAGATAGACTTCATAATATGAGAACCTTACAGTATAAGTCGGAGTTAAAACAAAAAGAAAATGCGGAAGAAACACTACTTCTATATGTTCCATTAGCAGATCGAATCGGTGCACATACCTTAAAAACGGAATTAGAAGATTTATCTTTACAATATCTGTATCCTGATGAATATAAAAGAATAGAAGAAAAACGGTTTGAAATAGAAGAAGACAGTAAAGATTGTTTAGAAGAGATGTTAGAAACTATCCACTCGCTTTTGAAAAATAAGAATGTTCCCCATGAGATAAAAGCAAGGGTAAAAAACATCTATGGAATATATAAGAGAATGAGAGAAGGAAAAAAGCTATCAGAAATACATGATTTGTTAGCGCTAAAAGTAATGGTAGATAGTTATGATAATTGTTTCTTAACATTAGGACAAGTTCATTTAGGTTATCATACGATTAATAGTAGATTTAAAGATTATATTAATAATCCCAAAACAAATATGTATAAATCATTACACACAACGGTATATGGTCCAAAAGATAAATTAGTACAAACTCAAATTAGAACCTTTGATATGGATAAAATTGCGTCATATGGCCTAACAGCATACTGGGATATTAATAAAGGTGATGCTAGAAGAGTAATGCAAGAAGAATTAAGAAATAAATATCAATTTTTTGATTCTCTAGTAGAAATCAACCAAGAATTTGCAGACAACAAAGCATTTGTAGAACAAATAAAAAAAGAAGTGCTATCGAAAAGGATTTTTGTCCAAACGAAAGACGGTAGAATAATAGAATTACCATTGGATTCTACTGCCATTGACCTAGCTTATAAGATTCATACAGATATAGGAAACAGTATGATTGCGGCAACAGTCAATAATGTACCTGTACAATACGATCATATACTTCATAATAAAGACCAAGTAACAATCATAACAGATCCTCTAGCAGAAGGACCTAAGGAAGGATGGTTAGATAAGACCAAAACAACAAGAGCAAAAAGAAAGATTAGAGAATATATAAGAAAACATCCACAGCAGCACAAGGAAAGTAATAAAGGATAACAGCAGTTTATCTTTTTTTGTGGCAAAATATAGTCTTTTCACATATTTTAAGGTAGAGGTGAAAAAGATGAATGGTAGAAAGATAACTGGTGTAGTAGTAGACAGCGGCCACGGGGGAAGTGACCCAGGAGCAATCAGTGGAAACCTAAGAGAAAAAGACTTTACATTGGAAGCGGCAAACTATATGACAAAGAGATTACAAGAACTAGGAATTCCGGTAGTAGCAATTAAAACAACAGATGAGGATATTTCAAGAACAGAGCGACTAAGAAGAGCAAACGAAGCATTCAATGGAGATCCTAATGCTATATTAATATCTAATCACATAAACTCTGGTGGTGGCGAAGGTCAAAGTGTAACAAATAAATGTATAACAATTAAAGCCTAAATATAGAAGGAAATGAGGAAATGCTATGAATATTAGTTACACTAAGAAAAAAATAGATACAGAAAATATTTCAGATAAAGAATTTGAAAGAAAATATTTACCATTTTATGAAAATTATGATGAATATATGATTAAGTTTGTTATACCGGATGCAATAGCATTTTATATTGCAAATGCTTATTCAAGAGATTGTTTAGATAAAAATAAATTATATAATCATATTAATTCAGCTTTAGATATATTTAATTGTAGATGTAATATAGGAACAATTATACCAAATATTGAAATGATATTAAAAATTAAATATAATCTTAAAATCGTTGAAACAAATCCATTGAAGTTAGAAAAATATAATTAAAAGTAAGGCACTATCAATATTGATAGTGCTTTTCTGTGTTATAATATTCATAAGTTTTTGGAGGAAATATTATGTTTGCAAAAATAATTAAATTTATAATTGATACATTATCAAATGGATATGATAATTTTTTGAAAATTTTGTATATATTGGATTCTGATATAAGAAGAGATGTTTTTATTGGAGTAACTGGTTTAATGGTTGCAATAATTATTTTTATAGCTGAAGTCATATCAAATAAACAGTATGAATTGGAAAAAAGATTAATTTTAAAGAAAACTGAAATTACTAAAAATATGAAATTCTGTGTTTTTATCTATCTAATAATTTTTATACTCTCAATTTTTTCGTGTTCTTTTGATGATACAAATGATTTAGGTTATATTTATTGTGATATTTTATATATAATATTTCAATTATTAATTAATATTAGTATTTTTGTTTTTATGTACAAGACTGTTTCTATTTTTATAATTGCTGTAAAATTAAACACTGATAAAGAATATTTTAATAAAGAACTTGATAATTATATATATAAAAGAACAGTAGAAATTGAAAAGGAGGCTTGTAGTAAAAGTTTAAAAAATATTAAAAACTTAAAAAGAGACTTTGAAAAATATATTAATAATAATAAGCAATTATCCAATATTTTAATTGATGTGGGATTTAGTGAAGAATGTTATATACCTATATATGCTAATAGGAGAGGAATGATAAAAAGTTATAATTATAAAAAAATAGATTCGATAATAGAAAATATTAATAATCTTTCAAATGATGAATCAAAGGAATATTTATCCTCTAAAGAACCCATTTATGTATTCGCTAAACAAATTGGCGATAAAATAGATAAATATAGTATTATTGGATACTGTTTAAAGGGATATCAAAATTATTTTAAAGATTTTTCGAACTATATAATTTATGATGAAAATAGTATGTATATAGGTGACGAAATTAAATTAATAAATGAAAATTTGTTTGAAATGGCAAATGAATATAATGAGCCAGATGATTTTGATGATAATAATAAATTATTTAATTATTTTAATCACTTATATAAAAATGATTTAAATGGAATTAGAAATCTAGCAATATTTCAATTAGAAGAGATTACAAGAAAAGTTTATAAAGATAAATATAAAAATAATAGATATGCAGTTTTTTTAAATAAAATTTCTTCGTTAGCTTATAATAATGATAATTATGATGAATACAAGAACATTAGTAGATTAATATATTTCCTATATTATCAGCAATTACAGCAAGATGGATGTGATATAAGACAAGTTGCTTATAATTTTTCGAATAATTATTTTAAATATGATTATTTTTCAATAAAGAAGAGTAGTGATATTAGATTTTATGATGAATTAATGTCAAATTTATTAAGGTTTATATGTGATTTGATTAGAGAAAAAAAGTTTGAAGCTGTACCGATTGTATTCAAAAATACATTACTTGCTCACGAAAGATATGTATACGATGATTTAGATGAAAAAGGTGTTTTAAATTTACAATTTGCTAGTGGTATTATTTGTTGTTTAATAATGTTTACAGAAAAAAATCAAGTTACTGAAGATGAAAAGGAAATAATAAAAAATGTTATTAAATGGACGAAAAGCCATTTTATTAATATATATGATGGATGGAAAATTATAATAAGCTTTAAAAAATATTTTAATAAAACATCATCGATTCAAAATGTGTATGATCAGTTAGAATTTAATTTTATTGATCACAAATATTTAAGTAGTTGGAGCGGTTGGCATATTGATGAAAAATTAATATTGAAAGAATTAATCTGTGCCTTTAATGTTAGACTTTTTTCAATTGATGATATTGATTATAATGAAATTACAAAAGAAGACAAATATTATTTTAGTAATTTATTAGATATGTTTAATTCAGAAAATAGAACAAAATTTGAAGAATTATTAAAATTAAAACTACCTGATGAAAGGTTTAATGTAGCACTTAAAAAAGTTGTTGATGATGCAGAACGAAAAGAGAAAGAATATATAAAAAATAATAAATTAAATAAAAGTAAAGTTAAAGAATTTGAAACTATAGTAAAAAATGAAGTATTTAAAAATAGTAAGTTAGAAGAATATTTAATAAAATTAAATAAAGTTGAAATGGTAGATATAACATTAAAAAGATTTTGTGGAATTAATCAATTGCTACCAAGAGAGATCTTTTTTGAAAACTATGGAGGACATGAAACTCTTGCAGAACAATTTGGTGGTATATTTGTCGAATCAAAAGATAAAGAGTTTATAAAAAAGATAGATAGTTTTTCTAAAAAAACTGAAGATGATATAAACGAAGTTATTTCTAAATTAAAAAATGTAGAAGAATATTTATTAATAACAGACTATATAAACTGTAGTGTCATCAAAAATTATGATTATAATAGTGAAAATATAATTGTTAATGATATGAAATTAGATATACTTACAATACCTGAATCAGATTGTATTTATCTAATTCAAAAAAAATACTTACCAAAACTTCAATATTGTAATTTTGATCAAGATTTACCTACTAAAAATATTGATAAGAACTTGTTCTATGAATTAAAAGATTGTTCAACTGATGAAGATTTAAGGAATAAGATTATAGAAAACTCTAGTTGGTTATCAGAAAAGGGAAATATAGATGAGCAACATGAATTTTTAAAACAACAATGTAGACTAAGATTATACTTAGCATATAGATTTTACAAAGTTAAAAATTCAGAATCTTTAAAGTTTATTATTAATAAATATCAAGATTAGTATTTTATATTAATTATTATTTGAACTTATATGTTATAATATTAGTCAATTTAAGTGGTGATTTTTATGTTAAATGAAGAGGACATATTAATTTTAAATAATAAAGAAAAAGATGTAACTTCAAAAGTAATTTCTATATCTGGATCAAAAATAATAGTTCAATATGATAAAGAAAAAGTATATTCTTATAATAGAAGTAGTCTTAAAATTATAACAAATCCTATAATTTTAAATGATTGTGTAGTTATAACTGAACAAAAAAAGTTAACAAATATTAGCAAAGTATTAAAATTTGATAACTATATAAAAGTGTTCTTTAATAATGGAACAAATAAAACTTATAAACAATCAGAGGTAACTATTGAAGAAAATTTATTGAATCAAATACAAATTAGAAATGTTTTTGATTATTTTAAAGAAATGGCTAATCATTTAACTATTAATGATATAACTCAAAATAAAGAAAAAGAAATGAATAATAAAGACTTTTTGAAGAAAATATATGAAAAACTGAATTTTATAAATCCAAATTCGGTTATTGGATATTATATTAATGGTTTAAATATTCTAGATATAAATTTTATAAGTAAACATAAAGTATACCCATTTAGTTTTAACTTAAGTCAACAATCTGCAGTTAAAAATGCATTTTCTCATTGTATTAGCGTTATAGAAGGACCACCGGGAACTGGTAAAACTCAGACAATATTGAACATAATAGCTAATGCTATTATAAATGGAAAAACAGTGGCAGTATTATCTAATAATAATAGTGCAACTGATAATGTATTTGAAAAGCTTGATAAGAACAATTTGGGTTCAATCTGTGCAAAATTGGGAAAAAGAGATAATATAAAAAAATTCTTAATTGATCAATTAAAAGTTGAAGTTTATCCAGAACCATGGAGTTTAACAGAAGAAAAAGTTTCAGAAATAAAAGATAAATTGTCTTTAATGGATAAAGATATAGAATTTTATTTATTAGAAAAAAATGAAATTGCTAAAATGAAGCAAGAATTAAATGATTTAAAATTAGAACAAAAATATTTTATAGATAGTATAGATATTAATAAATTAAAAAATATTATTTTACCAAATTTTGATTCAAAACAATTACATGAATATCTTTTATATCTGAATAAACAAAAAAATAAGAAAGATTATTTCAGTAAGAGAGTACAATTTTTATCTCAAATAAAATTTAAAAACTTAAATTTGAATTTATATAAAAATAGTATTAATGATATTTTAGATTGTTTAGAATTAAAATATTATGAAACAAGAATAGCTGAGTTAGAAAGTGGTATTAGTAATAAAGAAGAAAATATAAATAAATTAAACCTTGAATATTTATTTAATGATTATACAGAAGAATCAATGAAGATATTTAAACATTTTGTTTATAAAAATTATAATAATAAAAAGATATATGATAATAAAAGTATCAAGAAAACAGAAGAATTGGTAAAAGATTACCCTGTTATTTTAAGTACAACTTATTCATTATTAAATTGCGTTGATTCAAATTTTATGTTTGATTATATGATTATAGATGAATCATCGCAAGTAGATTTAATATCTTCATTTCCAGCACTTACTTTGGCTAAAAATGTAATAGTTGTCGGAGATTCAAAACAGCTGCCTAATATTGTTGATGGTAAAAAAGTAAAAGAATTTAATAAAATATTTGAAAAATATAATATAGATGAAAAATATAATTATACTAAAAATAGTTTGTTGGAATTAACTAAAAAAGTTAAAAATATTGTAGAACCGGTTATTTTAAGAGAGCACTATCGTTGTCATCCAAAGATAATAAACTTTTGTAACAAAAAATTTTATGGTAATCAATTAATAATATTGTCAAAAAATACTAATGATGAACCAATAAAACAATATAAAAGTGTTAAAGGGAATCATGCTAGAAAGAATAATAATAGTCAATTTAATGATAGACAGGCACAAATAATAAAAAGTGAAATTATACCTGAGCAAAATATTGATATTAATTGTGATTCAGTCGGAATTATTACTCCTTATAAAGAACAAAAGAAGTATTTAAAAAATATATTTAATTGCGATAATTTAGAAATTGATACAGTTCACGGTTTTCAAGGTAGAGAAAAAGATATTATTATATTTAGTACAGTGGCTAATGAAATAACAAAATTTTTAGATAATCCTAACTCAATTAATGTGGCTGTTTCTAGAGCTATTAATAAATTATATCTTGTTACTCCATTTGAATATAAATCAGATAATAATTCAAATATTTCAAATTTAATTAGCTATATAAATTATAATAATTTTGAAATTGTAGAAAGTAAAATTAATTCTATCTTTGATTTGTTATATAAAGTAAATGAAAATGATAGAATGATATATTTAAAAAAGCATTTACCTTTTTCAAAATATCATTCAGAAACTATTATGTATAATACAATAAAAGATATTTTGAAACTAGATAAATATTTAACATATAATGTAAAAGATAAAGTATATCCTTTAAGAAAAGTTGTAAGTAATAAAAGTATTTTAAATGAAGAAGAATTACAATTTATTAATCGTAATTCACATATTGATTTTTTAATATTTAATAAATTTGATAAGATGCCAGTTCTAGCAATTGAAGTTGATGGATATTATTTTCATAATTCAAAAGAACAAAAGAATAGAGATCGAAAGAAAGATAATATTTTAAAAAAATGTAATATTCCATTATTAAGATTTAAAACTAATGAATGTAATGAAGTTGATAGAATTACAAAAAAATTGGACGAAATTATTAAGCAAGATTCTAAATAATAGAATCTTGCTTTTTATCTGTCGGAGACTAAATATCAGGTCTTAGGAAGAATTCCTAACAAGCAATAGGGTGTGTAGACACCATGCTTGATAGAAAAAAAATCACTATTGAATAACCTCAAAAATATTTTTAATTTAAAATATCAATTATTTACTAATTTTAAAATTAATGTTATAATATTGTTATGAAAGTAAAAGAGGTGTTTGCATGAATAATGAATCTAAAATTAAAAGATTTTTAGATGATAATAATGGATATATTTCAACATCTGATTTTTTAAAATTAAATATTAGCAAGCCTCTGATTAAAAAATATATTGATAATGGATTAATAAGAAAGGTATCACATGGCTTATACATAAATAGTAATCTATTAGAGGATGATGATTATATTTTACAAAGAAGGTATCCAAATATTATTTATTCATATAATACTGCTTTGTATATGTTAAATTTATCTAATAAAGTATCTGACAAAAAAGATATTACTATTAACAATAGGAAAAGAGTTGTTGGTGATTATAATATTCATTATGTTTCGGATAAATATTATGATATAGGAATTATAGAAATTAATACTATTTTTGGTAATCCGATCAAAGTATATAATGCCGAAAGATGTATTTGTGATATGTTAAAAAGTGAAAATTTTGATATAGAGTTACAAAATAAAGTATTAGATAATTACTTTAGAAGTAAAGAAAGAAATATTAATAAATTGTTAGAGTACGCAAAAATATTTAATATATATGAAAAAGTAAATACTTTAGTAGAATATGCGGTAAGATAAGAACTCATTTTAGGAGGTAAGTATGATTGAAGAAGAAAAAATGAAAAGAGTTTTTACAGATAAAAAAGATTTTCCTCTGTCTTTGATTAAAGAAATGTTTGATGATGGAGATATAATACCTCAACCAGATTATCAAAGAGATTATGTTATGGATGTTAAAATTGCTTCTAGATTAATAGAATCAGTGTTATTAAATATTCCAATACCTACAGTTTATTTATGCGAAGAGTTGGATGGACGATTTAGTATTATAGATGGTCAGCAAAGAATGACATCTTTTGTAAAATATTTGAAGAATGAATTTGCATTAAAAGGGCTTGAAGAATTATCGGAATTAAATGGTAAAAAATTTAGTGAGTTAGAAAAAACTTTGCAAAGAACATTAAAATCTTGTACTTTAAATTCGATAATTTTAACAAAAGAATCACAAGAATTAAAATATGAAATATTTGCCAGATTAAATCAAGGTTCAATTAGATTGAAACCTCAGGAACTGCGAAATTGCATTTATAGGGGAACGCTAAATAACATGATTGAAGAAATTGCAAAGAATAATAGATATTTAAATGACCTTTTTTTAGAAAATAATAAAAGAAAAAATTATCAAGAATATATATTAAGATTTTTTGCATTACGTAACTTTAATGATTATAGTTCATCAATGACTAAAACAATGAATAACTTTATGCTTAAACATCAAAATGCAGATGAACAAGAGATAAAAGAATTTAAGGAGTTATATAATAGAACAATTGATATTATTAAACAGGTTTTTGGTTCAACGGCTTTTTGTGCATACGATAGGCAAAAAAATCAATTTATGAATAAATTTAGTGGTTCAATTTATGATTCGATTACTATCGCTTGTTCTATGTTTAGCCCTCATGATTTAATGGCTCATGCTGATGAAATTAGAAATCAGGTTAATGAGATTAAGAAAAATAACTTAACATATCAAGATTATACATATGCAGCGACTGGTTCTAAAAATAGAGTTATCGGAAGAATAATGATGATATATCAATTAATTGAAAATATTATTGGAAATACGAACTCTTCACAAAGATTATATTCAAAGTCTACAAAAGAAGAACTTTGGTATGAAGGGTATGTTTGTCCTTATTGTAATCAACAAATACTAAGCATTGATGATGCGGAAGTAGATCATATTATACCATATTCAAAAGGTGGAAATACTGTAATTGAAAATGCTCAATTGTTACATAGACATTGCAATAGAGAAAAAAATAATTCTGAATTTGAAACAAATGATATTAATGAGATAGAATTAGAAAATGTCATAAATAATTAACTTTATAAAATTTATTTTTTAAAGTTATATTAGTTTTTACAATATATAATTAAAAATAAATTTAAAAGATATTAGGGTGATGATAATAATGAAAATAATTGATGCTGAGTCATATGATAGTTTAATATCATCAATTATAGATATTATGGAGATTGAATTAACTAATATACAGGATGAATTAAATAAATATCCTAATGATTTATCAGAAAAAGAGTTTATCGAAAAAGTTTACCAATCTAAATTTTATAAAGGATATAATTATGACGGTATCTATTTGTTTCATTTAACGAGATGTACTGATAATATGTTACTTAATATAAAAGAAAAAGGATTATTACCACCTTTAGAAGCAATTACTTATATTAAAAATGATATAATTAATCTTTTTGAATTAAAACGTGATGCATTAAATTTTGCTAATAGTAAAATAATACGTAATCCTGTAGATAATTCAATTTATGCAATGCAAGTCAATATAAGTGATAAAAAAGTCAAAAAAATAGATGAAGAAACAAACTATCATTTTTTAGATAAACAAAGTGGTCCTGAATATGTTAGAGACATATTAGATAAATATAAAGAGAAATATGGTTTTGCATTAGATTATTTTAATTATACAAAACCTTATATAATTAAAATTTTTATAAAAGATGAAGATTTAGAGAAAATTAAAAATTATATCGATTTTTATAATAGATACAATATGCCTTTAAAGGATTATTTCTTATTAAGCTATTTATATATATTATATATATTTTTAAAAAACATGACTATAAGATTTAGCGGATTTATTTGTAATAAAAATGTTATAGAAAAAATTATATTAGTGGAGGAGTAAAATGAATAAAGAACAAGAAAGAGAAGAAGTGCACAAAACTATTTGGAAAATAGCTAATGAATTAAGAGGATCTGTAGATGGATGGGATTTTAAACAATATGTGTTAGGTTTATTGTTCTATAGATTTATATCTGAAAATATAGAACATTATGTTAATGAAAATCAAAAAAGAGCAGGTTTTACTAATTTTGAATATCGAAATATAAGTGACGAAGAAGCTTTAATGGGTAAATCACAAATATTAGAAGAAAAAGGTTTCTTTATTTTGCCTAGTGAATTATTTTGTAATGTAAGAAAAAATGCAGATAGTAATGAAAATTTAAATGTAGTTATTTCTAATATTTTTAATAATATTGAATCATCTGCTAGAGGAACTGCTTCAGAAAATGATGTAAAAGGTTTATTTGATGATTTTACTATTGATAACAAACTAGGTAATACAGTAGATGAAAGAAATCAAAAATTAGTTAAGATGCTTAATGCTATTGGAGATTTAAAATTAGGAGATTACTATGATAATAATATAGATTTATTTGGAGATGCTTATGAATTTTTAATGACAATGTATGCATCATCTGCAGGCAAATCAGGAGGAGAGTTCTTTACTCCACAAGAAGTTGGTGAATTATTAGCAAAAATAGTTATTATGGATAAAACGTCTGTTAATAAAGTATATGATCCAGCATGTGGCTCTGGTGGTTTACTTTTGAAATTTGCTAAAATATTGGGAAAAGAAAATGTTAAACAAGGTTTCTTTGGACAAGAGATAAATTTAACAACATATAACTTAGCTAGAATAAATATGTTTCTACATAATATTAACTATAATAATTTTAATATAGCAAGAGGAGATACTTTAATACATCCTGAACACTGGGATGATGAACCGTTTGATGCTATTGTATCTAATCCACCATATTCAATAAAATGGGCCGGCAAAGAAAATCCGTTACTTATAAATGATGAAAGATTTGCGCCGGCTGGAGTATTAGCACCATCATCAAAAGCAGATTTAGCTTTTACTATGCATATGTTATCTTGGCTTTCACCTAAAGGAACTGCTGCAATAGTAGAGTTCCCTGGTGTACTTTATAGAGGTGGAGCAGAACAAAAAATAAGAAAATATATGATTGATAATAACTTTGTTGACACCGTTATACAATTGCCTTCGGATTTATTCTTTGGCACATCAATAGCAACTTGTATTTTAGTATTAAAGAAAAATAAAACTGATAATAATATTTTATTTGTAGATGCTTCTGAAGAATTTGTTAGAAATACAAATAAGAATAAACTATCAGATGAAAATATCAATAATATAGTTAATTTAGTAAAAATGCGAAAATCAGTAGAAAACAAATCTTATCTAGCAACTTATGAAGAAATAAAAGAAAATGATTATAATATTTCAGTAAATTCTTTTTTAAAAACCAATACAAATGAAGAAAAAATTGATATAGAAGAAGTAAATAAAAAATTAGCTGAAATAGTACCAAAACAGCAACAAATAAGAAAAGAATTAGAAGAGATAATCAAAGAATTAGAGGTTGATTATCATGAGTAGAATACAAGAGTTAATAAAAGAGAAGTGCCCTAATGGAGTTCAATATAAAAATTATGGTGATGTTTTTTTAATAAAAACGGGTAAAGGGATTACTACTAAAGAAGCTTTTAGTGATGGATTGTATCCTATAATTAGTGGTGGAACAACACCTATGGGATATTATAATCAGTATAATAGAAATGAAAATACTGTGACTGTTTCAAGAGTAGGTGCCAATGCTGGATTTGTTAGTTTTATAAAAGAAAAATTTTATTTAAATGACAAGTGCTTTTCTATTGTTCCGGTTGTTAATTATGCAAATAGATTATTACCAAAATTTGTTTTTCATTATACAAAGAATATAGAAAAAGATATAATGAAACTTCAAAGTGAGGGAGGTGTTCCTACAATAAATACTCAGAAAGTTTCTAATTTATTAATTCCTATTCCTCCATTAGAAGTACAAGAAGAAATAGTAAGAATATTAGATAAATTTGGAGAGTTAGAAGCAGAGTTAGAAGCAGAGTTAGAAGCAGAGTTAGAAGCAAGAAAGCAGCAATATGAGCTTTTGCGTAGAAAATTATTGAATAAGAATGGTAATATAAAAATATCAGAGTATTTTACTAGACTTAAGGGAACATGTATTACAGCAAGGAAAATGAAAGAAATTGAGGTAAAAAATGGAGATGTAAGAATTTTTGCTGGTGGACAGACAAAAGTTGATACTAATGAAGATTTTATTCCTAAAAAAGATATAATCAAAGTACCAAGTGTATTAGTACAGTCTAGAGGTTTAATTAATTTTATATATTATGATAAGCCATTTTCATTTAAAAATGAAATGTGGGCATATACATGTAATAATCCTATAACGGTAAAGTATTTATATTATTATCTTAAAGATAATATAGATTATTTTAGAATGATAGGTGGACAGATGGGATCTATGCCACAAATTTCTTTAACTGTAACAGAAAATTTTAATATTTTTTTACCAAACATTGAAGAGCAAATGAGAATAGTGAACATATTAGACAAATTTGAAAATCTGGTTAATATATTAGATGAAGGCATACCGGCAGAAATAGAATTGCGTAAAAAGCAATATGAATACTATAGAAATAAATTATTAGATTTTAGAAGGTTATCAGATGAAAATTATGAAATTTAACACTATTGATGACATATCAACTTATTTTGTTAATGATTTTTCTAATCGATCATTATTGCTATATGCCAATAATGCTATAGGAAAGACCTCTTTATCAAGAAATATAGCTAGAAATGTATTGAATAATAATAATATGTTATGTTATAATGCTTTCTTTGAAGAATACTTTGTATGGGAAAAAAATTATGAATTAGATCAATATTATATGATTATTAATAAATATGATACCTTTGTTCAAAAGGCTATAAATGAGCAAGGCTTAGAAAAAAGTATAAATGATAATTTTCGAAAATTAATTACAAAAAAAATAGATATAAATTTTGAAACTTTAAATGATAAAATAGAAAAAATATCATTTTCTTTACAAACTGGAGATGATAGTTCGATAGACTACATTAAAATATCTAAGGCAGAAGAATCTATGTTTATATGGTCAGTGTTTTATACTATATTAGAACGAAGATTGTTAGATTATTTAGATGACCCAGATAGCAATGAATTAAAGTATATTATTATAGATGATCCAGTTACATCATTAGATGAAGAAAAGATAGTAACAATTGCTATTTCAATACGAAAAGAAATAATAGATAAAATAAATAAAATTCGTGAAAATGGATCAGAAATTTCAATTTTAATAACTACACATAATAGATTGTTTTATAACATTCTCTTTAATGAAGGAAAAGGTGTGAGTAAAAAAAGATTATATGTAGAAGAAAATTACTATTATTTGTGTGAACAAAGAGATTCCCCCTTTGGATATCATATTGAAGAAGTAAAAATGTTAAAAAAACATATTAAAGATAATAATATAAATAGAATTGATTTTAATATATTTAGAGGACTATTAGAAAAAACAGCTAATTTTTTAGGATATGGTCCAGAATGGGATAAATGCATAAATGTTGATTTAGAAAATCGTGACGAAATAATTAGGTTAATTAATTTTTATAGTCATGAGTCATTATCTGAACTTGACGATAAGTTGATAAGTAAGGATGTAATTAACCTTTTGAAGATATCTTTTGAGAAATTTATAGAAGATTATAAATGGGAGGAATCGTTATGAGTAATATCAATTTAATTACTGAAAATGATAATTCAACAGTACTTGCTAAATATACAAAATTAGATAGAGTATCTGCATCTTATCAAAGTGAGGCTGCTTTAGAAAAAGAATTAATTAATACTCTAGTAGAACAGGGTTATGAGTATTTAACTATTCATAATGAAGGTGAGTTAATACTTAATTTAAGAAAACAATTAGAAAAACTTAATGATTATCATTTTACTGATGGAGAATGGGATTCTTTCTTTAGTAAAGTTATTGCAAATAAAAATGACTATATAATAGAAAAAACTAGATTAATACAAGAAGATTATAAACAAGAAATAACTTTAGATTCTGGTGAGAAGAAAAATATTTATTTAATTGATAAAACTAATATTCACAGTAATAGTGTCCAAGTTATTAATCAATATGTTAATAATGATGGTAATTATGATAATAGATATGATATTACTATTTTAGTAAATGGTCTTCCTTTAATTCATATTGAATTAAAGAAAAGAGGAGTCGATTTAAGAGAAGCATTTAATCAAATTGAAAGATACCAAAGAGATTCATTCTGGGCTTCTAGTGGTTTATATAATTTTGTACAAATATTTGTTATTTCTAATGGTACATTAACTAAATATTATTCTAATACAACTAGAGAGTTTCATATAAATAATAAAACTAAAAGAAAATCTAATTCCTTTGAATTTACTTCTTATTGGGCAGATCAAAAGAATAATGGTATTACTGATTTAATTGATTTTGCTAAAACTTTTTTTACTAAACATACCTTATTAAATATATTAACTAAATATTGTGTCTTTACTAGTGAAGAAGAATTACTTGTAATGAGACCTTATCAAATAGTTGCAACTGAAAAAATATTAAACAAAATTAATATTGCCTATAATAACAAATTATATGGAAAGATAAACGCAGGTGGTTATATTTGGCATACAACTGGTTCTGGAAAAACATTAACTTCTTTTAAAACGTCTCAACTTGCTAGTAAACTTCCTTTTATAGATAAAGTATTATTTGTTGTTGATAGAAAAGACTTAGATTATCAAACTATGAAAGAATATGATAAATTTAAAGAAGGTGCAGCTAATTCTAATACTTCTACAAAGGTATTGGAAAGTCAATTAAATGATGATAATGCAAAAATAATTATTACAACTATTCAAAAGTTATCTACTTTTATCAAGAAAAATGCAGATAGTGAAGTGTTTACCAAACATGTAGTCTTTATATTTGATGAATGTCATAGATCTCAGTTTGGAGAAATGCATAAATCTATTATTAAAAAGTTTAAGAAATATTATATATTCGGTTTTACTGGTACTCCAATATTTCCTGAAAATGCTAGAACTGTTAAAGGAATATCTGAAACTACAGAACAAGTATTTGGAGAACGGTTACATACTTATACAATTGTTAATGCAATTGCTGATAAAAATGTATTACCATTTAGATATGAATATGTTGGTAGAGTAGATATTAGAGATGATACAAAAGATGAAAAAATTTACAATATTGATGAAGAAAAATTTTTTGATAATAAACTTAGAATTAGTTTAATTACTAATTATATTATTGATCATTTTAGTATAAAAACTAAAACAAGTGAATCTTATGTTTATTCTACTTTAGATAATGTTATTGATGTTGCTAAAAGACAAGATACAGAAGAAATTAAAACAAAAAAGAATATTAATGGCTTTAATTCTATATTTGCAGTATCGAGTATAAAAATGGCTAAAGAGTATTATGCTGAATTTAAAAAAGCACTAGCTTTAAAAAATAGTAATTTAAAAGTAGCTATTATATATTCTTATGGTGTTAATGGGGAAGATGGAGTTATAGATGAAAATTCTGAATCTACTGAAAGTTTAAGTGTAGATGATAGAACTTTCTTAGATGATGCCATTAAAGACTATAATAAAATGTTTGGAACAAGTTATGATACTTCATCAGAAAAGTTTCAAAATTATTATAAAGATGTTTCTTTAAGAATGAAGAATAGAGAAATAGATATTTTAATAGTTGCTAATATGTTCTTAACAGGTTTTGATGCTAAAACATTAAATACTTTATGGGTAGATAAGAACTTAAAGTGGCATGGATTAATCCAAGCATTCTCAAGAACTAATAGAATTTTAAATAGTGTTAAAACTTATGGTAATATTGTTTCTTTTAGAAATTTAGAAAATAATCTTAATGAAGCACTTGCTAAATTTGGTGATGAAGAAGCTCATGGAGTAGTACTTTTAAAACCATATAAAGATTATTATTATGGTTATATAGATGATAATGGTAAAAAGTTCGATGGTTATAAAACATTAATTGAAAAGTTAACTTCTCTATTTAAACCAGGAGAGTTAATTCAAAGTGAAGAAAAACAGAAAGAATTTATTAAACTATACGGTACTATATTAAAAGTTACTAATATATTATCTTCTTTTGATGAATTTAGGGAAGAAGAATTATTAACTGATAGAGATAAACAAGATTATCATAGTGTTTATATTGACCTATATAATGAATTTAGAAATAAAGCTAAAAGAGAAAAAACTGATGTATCAGAAGATGTCGTATTTGAAATGGAGTTAATTAAATCTATTGAAGTAAATATTGATTATATTCTGGGATTAGTTAAAAAATATCATGATACTAATATGAAAGATAAGGAAATATTAGTAACTATTCAGAAGACCATTATGGCTAGTCCTGATTTAAGAAATAAGAAAGATTTAATTATGGCATTTATTGACTCTTTAAATCAAGATTCTGATGTATATAGTGATTTTGAATCTTTTATGAATAGTAAAAAGAAAGAAGAACTTGATAAAATTATAGATGAAGAGGATTTAAACAAAGAACAAACATATAATTTTATTCAAAGGTCTTTTGAACAAGGTAGAGTAGAAACAAATGGAATGGAGGTATCTAACATACTTCCACCTATGAATATGTTTACACCTACAAATGATAGGCAGGAAAAGAAAAATAAAGTATTGGACAAACTAATAGAATTCTTTGATAAGTTCTTCAGCATATCTAGTAATAAAATATAAAATAATAAATATAGGAAAATATTTTAATTTTTATTTTTAATAGGTAATAAATAAAAAAATCAAATTAAGCAACTAGAAATTTTTGGAATTTTATGATACATTAAATACAATATTAATTTATAGATTTACATAGTCGTACTTTTAGTTCAAATTTAAAGAACTATACATAGTTGTTTTATAATTAAAACAATGGGAATAATATTTCCTTGTTTTGGTGTGACAACTGTGTTCAGTTCTTTTTTCGTGTTCCTAAAAAAACTGGTAAAGAAAGGAGAAAAATTGGAACAATTATATAGATAATCTTATATCTTAGTATTATGGAAAGATAAAATGAATCTTTTATTAAATTAGTTTTTCCAACAAGTTTATTAGGAGATAACAGATAACACCGCTAGAAAAGTTACTATTAATACACATTTTGTCACTTTTTAATAAAAAAATGATTATTGCTAGGCCACTAATTCATTCTTTAAAAATTTATATAGTGTAAATATCGAAAAGTGTAAGTAGTTTATCTAATCAAGGTTATATAGATTTAGAATATGATAAAAAGATAATTCAAAAAGAATAATTAAAATAGCAGAGGTATAAAAAAGAAGTTTAGATATTAAAGAATGTTTTAATACTAGCAGTCAAGAAAACTTTAAAATTATAATAGAAATAATAATAAATAAATCATAGAATCTATTATTTGAAAGATGTTAATGGTGTAGAATTATGGAATGGTAAAAGATGTGAATCAAAAATCGTGTCTTTAAAATAACAAGAATATACAGAGAGTTTGTTAAGTAGTTTTAGAAAAGGAGATGAATAATTAATTGTTTAACAAAGTCATACACTATAGAGAGGTGACTTATGTTTAATATTATAGAAACATTTAAAAAAGATTCTCCTAATTTAATCTTGTTGTTAACTAATTATATAAAAAGTGTGATTAATAATGAGTAAAACAATGGCGATATATTGCGTTTTTATGGTACAATATATTTGGCTTTAATTTGTTATACAAAGAGAAAGGAGCATAAATAATTGTATAACACTTTAATCGAAACGCCAGAGTTTTACAAAGCAGGAATATATATAAGATTATCTGAAGCTGATGAAGGAAAAGCTTATGAATCTGATAGTGAGAGTGTCCTTAATCAGAGAAATATGTTAATGAAATTTGTAAAAGAAAAAGGTTTTATCTTTGTAAGTGAATATGTTGATGATGGTTATTCTGGTACTGATTTTGATAGACCAGGTTTCAACAAGATGATGGAAGATATAAAAAATAAGGTCATTAATCTTGTAATTGTAAAAGATCTATCAAGATTAGGTAGAGATCATGTTATGACGGGATTTTATATAGAAACTTTTTTTCCAGAAAATGGGATAAGATTTATTTCTATGCAAGAGGGTTATGACAATGCTCTTAATCAAGCTAGTAATGATTCTTCAACTTTTATAATTGCTTGTAATGATTATTATAGTAAGCAAAATTCAGTTAAAATTAGGAATGTTTTGAATGATAAAAGAAAAAATGGTAAGTTTATTGGTAGTTCTCCTAGTTATGGATATTTAAGAGATCCAGAGGATAAGGGTCACTTAATACCAGATCCTATATATGCGCCAGTTGTTAAAAAAATATTTGATATGGCATATGAAGGTATAGGTTTATCACAAATAACAACTTATCTAAACGATAATAAAATTAAAACACCAAGCAGTCTTAAAAGAAAGAATATTCACGCTAACAATAAATATAATCCTATGTGGACTATATCTTCGGTAAAGAAGATACTTAAAAATCAAATGTATGTTGGTGATATGGTACAAAGTGTGCAAACTAAAGTGTCATATAAATCAAAAAAGAAAAAAACTTTACCTAGATCTAATTGGAATATTGTAAAAAATACTCATGAAGCAATTGTAGATAGAATTATATTTGAACATGTTCAAAATAACGCTAAGAGAACAAATGTGACGAACAATACTAAAAGAGAAAAACGTATATTTGAAAATTTATTATATTGTAAAGAGTGTGGTAATACATTAACAATTACTTATAGAAAGAATCATAATTATTGGACTATTAATTGTAATCGATATTCAAGAGATCCCAAAAGAAAAATGTGTTATTCACATTTCATACCTTATGATAAATTAGAGTGTGCATTATTAGAAGTTATTAAAAAAACTTGTAAGCAGTATTTAGATGAAATTAATGTATCTGAAATTGCTAGTGAAATTAGTATTAAGAGAAAAAATGATTCTAAAATAAAAGAAAAAATAACTGAGTTAGAGAATAAAGAAAAAGAGTATTTAAATAAACTTGACATGCTTTATGAAGATAAATTTAAAGGATTAGTATCTGATGAAATGTATAAAAGAATTGCTAATGATACAGAGATTTTATTACAAGAAACAAGAAAGAAAATAAATAAATTAAAAGATAATACAAAGACAATTAAAAATACAACTGATGACTTAAAAAAATATGAAGATAAAATAAAATCTTTGATTAATATTGATAGTCCTACAAGAGAGTTAATGCAGACCATTATTGACAGGATAGTAATAGATAAAGATAAGAATATTGAAATAATTTACAAATTTAGCATATTAAATAACATTTAAAAACTTTGTTCCCATTGGAACAAAGTATACATAGAAGTATATAAACTACTTATACGAATATTGAAAAAAATACAGTAAAGGAGGTTAAAAGATGAGTAATATAGAAGAATATACAGAAAAAACTTTTGAGAGTATAAAACATTTTGATGAATTTGGTAATGAATATTGGGAAGCCAGAGAATTAATGCCATTACTTGAATATAGTAAATGGGAAAACTTTCATAAAGTAATTAAAAGAGCAAAAATTGCTTGTGAAACTAGTAATAATAATGTTAATGATCACTTTCCTGAGTTCAGGAAACCGATAGTTGGTGGTAAAGGAAATGTTCAAAACGTTATTGATTATCATTTATCAAGATACGCTTGTTATTTAATAGTTCAAAATGCGAATCCAAGGAAGAAATCAGTAGCACTTGGGCAAACATATTTTGCAATACAAACTAGAAAACAGGAAATTACTGAATTAGAATATTCAAAGTTATCAGAAGATGAAAAAAGATTATATACTAGAATTCTTGTTAATAATAAAAATAAGTATTTATTTAAAACTGCAAGAGATGCAGGTGTAGAAAATTTTGGCAAATTTAATAATTATGGTTATAAAGGACTTTATAATGGAGAAACAGCAAAACAAATTGCAAAACGAAAAAATATAAAAGAAAATGAAGATATTCTTGATTATATGGGTAGTGAGGAATTAGGTGCTAATCTATTCCGTATTACACAAACTGAGGCAAAACTTAAAAAGGATAATATAGATAATGAAGATGATGCTTGTCTTACACACTACAATGTAGGTAAAACGGTTAGAAGAGCAATTGAAGAATTGGGAGGTAATATGCCTGAAACTTTACCAACTCCAAAAAAATCTATCAAAGAACTAGAAAAGGAAGAATTACAAAAAATAGGAAATAATTAATAAATATAAATAATATTTATATAAAAAATAATGAAATAAAGAATATTTCCGATTTTGGTGTTAACACCAAAATCGTGGAAAATAACAATTAGTTACACAATGACCATCGCGAGGTGGCGAAGGTGCAGAAATAATTTACGCACTTCGTAATGATGATACTCTGGCTAGTATGGCTCTAGAAAACATTGGTGATGCAGGTCAAAAAATAAGGAAAATATATCAGCGAAGACTGCCAGAAAATCCAAGTAAAGATTACTACTATATCATTAGAGAAACGGATCCCATGCAATCATTGTTAGTAGAGTATGGATTTATTGATAATAGCGCAGATCAACAAAAACTAAAGAATAATCTAACAGATTATGTAGAAGGAGTAGTAAAAGCAATTGCAGACTATGGTGGTTATGAATATACACCGCCGGGAATGAGCGGAAGTAATAACACTTACACAGTAGTAAAAGGTGATACTCTTTCGGGTATTGCTAATAAATTTAATACTACAGTAAGCGAACTAAAAGAACTAAATCATTTAACGTCCGACCTAATTCAAATTGGTCAAGTGCTATTTATACCAACAACCATAACAACACCAGTATATAGCACATATACAGTAGTAAAAGGCGATACATTATACGGTATAGCCAGTAAATATGATATAAGTGTAGACGAATTAAAAAGCTTAAATAATTTAACCAGCAATACACTCTATATAGGTCAACAATTAAAAGTTCCAGAAAAAGACATAGAAGAAAGTGAAGAATATGAAATTTATACAGTAGTAAAAGGCGATAGCTTATGGTTAATATCTCAAAAATATGATGTTCCGGTAGATGACTTAATAGAGCTGAATAATTTAGAAACCGTAAACTTACAAATAGGGGATAAGTTAAAAATTCCAAAAGCTACATCCAAAAAGACATATATAGTCCAAAAAGGCGACAGCTTATGGTCAATAGCAAAAGATTATAATATCAGTGTAGAAGAACTAAAACTAGCTAATAATTTAACTTCTAATTTATTAGCTATCGGGCAACAACTAATTATTCCATAAAAAAATTGCTTATATAAAAGCAATTTTTTATTCTAAGTTAAGCTTTCTATCAAAAGTTTTTACTGCAAGGAAATAATAAGCAATAATAAATAAAACAGAAATAACTAACGAAAGAGCAATGAATCCATTAATTAATCCAAAGTCAAGTACATTACTTCCATCAACGTATTGTTGATAATTAGAATCCATTAACATAAATGGTAACAAAAGAATTGCAGAAATGATTTGAGTTGCATTATATATGACGATTCCATAAATGATGGAATAAAGAACTTTGCTATTATGTTTTTGCCCTAAGGCTATAGATGCGTAAATCATAATTTGATTAAATACCACTCCAATAAAAATAGATAGAAGTAAAAGAATTAAAAAGATAGTGTCAATATGTCCGATAGCTTCCACAAAAGTATGAACAAATTTTGAATCAAACCACAAACCATAAACTCCCACAAATAATAATACAAAAATCATAATTCCAGATATAACTAAATAAATAGTAGAACTAATGGTTTTAGAAAGAATTAAACTATGTTTAGAAACTGGAATAGTGTGCATTAGATATCCTTCATCCTTTACTAAATTTTGATAAAATTTAAGAATGGTAAAAATAAAAGTTACGATAGGAACTGCAATTAGTATTATGACAAATATTGCACTAATAAATCCACTTGGTACAGAAAAAACAGAAAATTTATCAGCTAATATATTAGCAATTCTAGTAAGCAGAGCTAATAAAAGTGAAATTCCATATACTGGAAGTAATACTTTTGATAGAGATTTAAAATCATATTTTAATAGTTTCGTTAGCATTTAAATTCCTCCCTAAACAACTTATCAATCGTTGTTTTTTTCTTTTTACGAATTGTATCTGCATCTTCGTTTAAAACAATCTTACCCTGATTAATAAAAATAACCTGATCTAAAATTTTTTCAATATCTGCAATTAAATGAGTACAAATAATAATAGAAGAGCCTTCATTAAAATTAGTAAGAATAGTATCTAAAATATAATCTCTACTAGCAGGATCAACACCACCAATAGGCTCATCCAAAATATATAAGTCTGCTTTTCTACTCATAACCATAACCAGCTGTACTTTTTCTTTTGTACCTTTAGACATATTTTTTAACTTATCATTTTCATTAATTTTTAATTTATTTAATAATTTTAAAGCCTTCTTCTCATCAAAATCTTGATAAAAATCTTTAAAGAACTGAATTAATTCAGATACTTTCATATTCATATTTAAATAGGTTCTCTCTGGCAGATAAGAAATTATCTTTTTACTTTCGATACCAGGTTCTTTTCCTTTAATCAAAATTTCCCCGCTAGAAGGTTGCAACAAATCATTAATAATTTTAATGAGTGTTGTTTTTCCACTACCATTAGGACCTAGCAGTCCATATATTTTTCCTTTTTCAATCTTAAGATTAATGTCAATTAAGGCTTGTTTTGCACCATAATTTTTTGACAAATTTCTAAATTCAATTAATTCCATTATGTAGTTTTCCTTTCTTTTAACAGTTTCATAACTTCATCTTTATCCAACCCTAGTATATTCATATCATTAATAAAGTTATCTATTTTTCGGGTTGCCAACTCTTTTTTTACTTGATGAATGATATTCTCATCTTCTGTAACAAATTTTCCAGACGTTCGTTTTGTATAGATTAATCCATCTTGTTCGAGTTCGGAAAGTGAGCGCTGAATAGTATTAGGGTTTACTCGAATCATAGATGACAATTCTCTAACAGAAGGGAGCTTCTCACCAGATTTAAAGTTTCCCAGGACTATTTCTAATTTGAGCATTTCCACTAGCTGCTTATAAATTGGTTTATCATCATCAAATTCAAATTCCATAAACTCCTCCTTTGTATTAATTGATTAATACAGTTATACAGCTGATTGATAAAAAAGTCAACAAAAAACTGCTATTTTCTAGCAGTTTTGATATAAGGATTCATATGGGTAATTTTAGACTTTAATAAAGTTAATTGTTTAACTTTATTACTAGAGTAACCATCCAATATTACATCGGTCTCAGAAATTACTTTATAATCATCGTTTGACATAGCACGAGCCCCACGATTTTCTAAGAATAAATCTATAACAACAAGATCAAGCCAGCGGAATGCTTTTGCTTTAGCAAATTTAGGATGGTTAGAGTCATTGATAGAAAGCCGCTTTAATCTAGCCGTCTTGGCCAAGGACCAGTCATCTTTGCCTGTATCAACATAAGAATATGGATCTTCAGAGTTAGCAAAAAACGCCATCGTCCAAGAACGAATTAGATTATCATATTCATTCCCTGATTTTATTCTAGAAATAAAATTAGCTTCAATCTCTTCATCTCCAGTACTTAAGTTAGAAAAAGTAATATTTAAAAGAAGATACTTATTTTCTTCTACTGCATAAATCCTTTTTAAAAGATCAGTATTTGGGACGGAAATTCGGCCAATATAGTAAATTAAACTTTCTTTTAAATAAAATAATTCTTCATCAGATAGCTTATCAAGATCCGGAGTAACATCAAAATAGCAATCTTCTAAAATCTGTTCTAGTCTCTTAGCAATTATTATTTGATCTTCTATCGGTAAAGTGGATATTTTGCCACGAACAAGATCTGTAATTTCATTATTATTTGCTTGGTTTCCAAGCATAGCAATCGTTCGCTCATTACTCGTTAACATAGCTTCCACTAACTGATTGATATCCATAAACTCACCACTTTCTAAAAAAAGTATATCACAAAATAAAAAATAGATAGCAAGATTATCTATTTTTAATTAGCTTTTCTTCTAGCATACCAAATACCGAATCCTATACCTGCTACTACCAAAACTATAGCAATCACAACAGCAATGTCAGATGCGTAATTATCTTCTTTTTTTCCATTTACAGACTCAACATAAGTCATAACATCATAACGACTATCAGTATCTTTTTCATATTCTGATTGAATTTTATCAATAATTTCATCGTCATAAGAAGATGTATATCCATCCCATGATTGATTACCAATGATAATGTAAGGTACACCCTGAGGTTCTTCTTTTCTAATATCTGCAACCTCATTCATTAAGTCAACATTATCAGTATCATACCAAGTTTCGTAAGAAACAATATCAAATTTGTCACCTAATTCATCTTCAATACTATCAAAGAACTCTTCAGCTTCGGCACAATGTGGACATCCATTTCCATAGAAGAAATACACATTAACAGGATCTTTCTCCTCTGCTAAAACAGTACATGGTACTAATAAAATTCCAATTAGCATAACAAATAAAAATTTTAGTTTTTTCATCTTACTTTACCTCCTCTATAACTATAGCATAATTTTATAAATTACACTATGAAAAACAGTAATTACTAATAAAAAAAGAAGAAATTTCATCAGATTTTCACAAATCTATTTATCTTCTTTTTCTGCTAGTTTTCTTAATTTTTCTTCAGCTTCTTCCATAGGAATATATAACTTACACTTACAAATACCATCGCTAATAAATTCATCACAAGGACACAAGGTAGTATCATCAACATTAACTCTACATGGGCAATGCCCATTTTTCTTTTCTAAACCTTCTATAATCGCTGAAACATATTTTTTGTCTGGATTAATTCTATAATTTTTCATAACATCCTCCTATCCATATTATATATCAGAACAATTAAAGTTTGGTATAAAACTTTCACTTTGTGTTTCACCTTCCTGTATAAATGCATATTCTACACCCAAATTCAAAGCAAAATCAATAACATCCTGATATTCCTCATCACTAACTTTAGAGTTAAGATTTGGAAACTGCACAAAGTGTTTCAATGGAGTATACTGATTCATTATACTAATAATAATAGCATCTTTATAAGTATTATATAAATACTGTACTAGCTTCTTAGCATCATCACCATGACCGGGTAGGATAAGAATACGAACAATAACCCCACGAACCATCAAGTCATCTTTTATAACAAATTGTCCAATTTGCTTTATCATTTCATCAATAGCCAAAGTTGCATAATGAAAATAATCTTTAACATGAGAGTACTGGCAAGCTAGAGTATCATCAAAATATTTTAAATCCGCCAAATAGACATCAACGATACCATCTAACATACGAATAGTGGAAACATTTTCATAGCTACTTGTATTATAAACAATAGGAATTTTCAACTCTTTACCTTTGATTTTTTGAATTGAAGATACGATTTGAGGAACATAATGAGTGGGAGTGACTAAATTAATATTATTGGCTCCTTGTTTTTGCAAATCTAAACATAATTCTTGGAATCGCTCTTCAGATATCTCCTTACCATAACCTCCGGTACTAATCTTATAATTCTGACAAAAGATACATTTTAAATTGCAATAGGAGAAAAAAATAGTACCACTACCTGTTTCCCCTGAAATAATGGGCTCTTCCCACATGTGCAACCCATAATGAGCAACTTTCATCTTTTCCCCCGCTCCACATACACCGGTAGTATGATAACGGTTAATTTTACAATTTCTAGGACATAAAGTGCATGATTCCAATTCATTCATAAAAACACCTCGCTTACTATAATAGCATAAAGATATTGAAATTTGATGGTAAAATGTTATAATAAACATCAACAATAAAGGAAAAATGCATATGGAAAAAAATTTTTATACACAATTGGAAGAAAAAGTACAACAGAATCTAAAAAAGATAAAACAAACAGACCCCTTCTTGTATAAGGAGATGAGAATCATTTATGAGATGCTAAAAGATGCAGAATATCCGACTTCTAAAGGATTAGTCCAAGGACCGTTAGCGAGAGTAACTGAAGAACAAGCTATTGCATTAGTGGCAGAATTCTTAGAAAAATGTAACCCAAGATATAAAGATAATTTATTAAAAGATTATTCAAATGGGAAGATAATCTTTAATCCAGAAGAAAAAAGTATTATGAAATGGGACGTTAAATCCCTAGAATATGATATAAATATTGAAAAAACAGACACTATCACAATGGCCTACGATTTAGTTCATGAATATTTTCATACTTTGAATTTAAACATATATGTTGTAAGAGCGGCACTAACAGAAACAGTTTCTATTATAGCGGAACTTATGTTTTTAGAATTTCTAAAAACAAAAGGTTATAGCGATTATGACTTAAATATTGTAAATCAAAAAAGAAGAAGTTATTATAACAATAACTTACATCTATTAAAATTGGTATTACCATTATACTTAGATAAAAAAGAAAAGAATACAATTGCTGAAGAAACATATAGAAATCTTCCAGAACTGGTTGGCGTATCTCAACAAAATATAAATCTAAATTTAGAACATATATTGAATTCAAAAGAACTAGCCTTAGATGCATATAAATATGTAATTGGTTATCTGCAGGCCAGAATGGTTCTGTATAAAGGACTTGATTGCCATGGTTTAGAAGCATTAAACGAAAATTTAAAAAATGCTAACTTTAAAGAATTTGAAGAAAGGCTAATAGGTGATGATTCAGTAGAAACAATACATACCTATGCAAAGAAAGATGCTTTTTCCTATCAACCAATCCAGTTAGTAAAAAAGTAAAGCATAAATAAAAACCTCATAACATACACTTTGTTAGGAGGCTTTTATGTTAAATGGACTAACGAATAAAGAAGTAATCGAACAAAGAAAAGAATATGGTAGTAATGAGATCACTAAAACAAAACAAAAAGGAATAGGAAAATTATTTTTAGAGTCATTAGGAGATCCAATTATTAAAATATTACTAATTGCCTTAGGAATAAAAACAATGTTTCTGTTTCATGAATTTGATTGGTTTGAAACATTAGGAATTGTGATTGCTATTATGATAGCTTCTTTAATTTCAACTATTTCTGAATATGGCAGTGAAGAAGCATTTAAGAAACTCCAGCAAGAATCTTCTAAATTAAAATGCAAAGTAAAAAGAGATGGTAGTGTAAAAGAAATACCAATGGATGATATTGTAGTAAAAGATTTAGTTTTACTACAAACCGGAGATAAAATTCCTGCAGATGGTATTATAAGAGAAGGTTCAGTACTAGTAGATGAATCAAGTATGAATGGAGAAGCAAAAGAAACAGAAAAAACAATTGGAGACAAACTGTTTAGAGGAACAGTAATATATGCAGAAGAAGCATATATGGAAGTAACAGAAGTAGGCAATCAAACCTTCTATGGGAAAATGAGTCAAGAACTTCAAGAGACAGCAGGAGATAGCCCTTTAAAAATTAGATTAAGAGAATTAGCGAAGTTTATTAGTAAAATAGGATATATAAGTGCGGTATTAGTAGCCCTTTCTTATCTATTTACAGAAATAGTCATAGCCAATTCTTTTAATTTGGAACAAATTATGGATACTATAACAAATTTTCCCAAAATGATGAATATATTAATTTATGCATTAACACTAAGTGTAACAATTATAGTAGTAGCGGTTCCAGAAGGGCTACCCATGATGATTACTTTAGTACTTTCTTCAAACATGAAAAGAATGCTAAAGAACCATGTTTTAGTAAGAAAAATGGTAGGAATTGAAACCGCTGGAAGTCTAAACATTTTGTTTACTGACAAAACGGGAACATTAACAAAAGGAAAATTAGAAGTAATTAGTTTTATAGATGGAAATGGAACAGAATATAAAACAGAAAAAGAATTGCTAAAACATAAATTTCTCCACGAACATGTAAAAAATAATTGTTTATATAATAATAGTAGTAATTTTGATGATAATCATGTACCTATCGGAGGAAACATTACAGATAGAGCAGTATTAGAATTTATTAAATCTGATAATAATAAAAAATATAAAAAAATTAAAATCATTCCCTTCGATAGCAAAAACAAGTTTTCAGGAACGGTAATAGACATAGGTAAAAAAGTTAATTATATTAAAGGTGCCCCCGAAAAGCTTCTACCCTTATGTAAAACTTATATAAAAGAAAATGGTCAAAAGGAAATAATATCTAATAAAGAGAAAATAGCATACGAAATAAAGAAAAAAACAGAACAAGGAATACGAGCAATTTTACTTGCCTATAATGATAATTACATACCTGAAAGACTAGAAAGACTAACACTAATTGGCCTCATGTATATAAAGGACGAAGTCAGAGAAGAAGCCAAAGAAGGAATTGAACTGGTCCATAAATCCGGTATTCAAACAGTAATGATTACAGGTGATAATAAAGATACAGCGATAAATATAAGCAAAGAAATTGGGTTAATAAGTGATAAGGAAGATATTATTTTAACGAGTGATGAGCTAAAAGAACTTTCAGATGATAAAGTGAAAGAAATTTTACCTAGATTAAAGGTAGTGGCTAGAAGTATGCCACAGGATAAGAGTAGATTGGTACGTTTAGCCGAAGAAAAAAATTTAGTAGTCGGAATGACCGGCGATGGAGTAAATGATGCTCCTGCATTAAAAAAAGCTGATGTTGGCTTTGCGATGGGAAGCGGAACAGAGGTTGCAAAAGAAGCAAGTGACATTGTTATATTAGATAATAATTTTTTATCCATAGCAAATGCTATTTCTTATGGCCGTACAATATTTAAAAGTATTAGAAAGTTCATTATTTTTCAGTTAACAATTAATTTATGTGCAGTAAGTTTATCTATCGTTGGGCCGTTTATAGGAATAGAAACCCCTGTAACAGTCATTCAAATGCTATGGATTAACATGATTATGGATACTTTAGCAGGTATTGCCTTTTCTTACGAACCACCATTGAAATCATATATGCAAGAAACCCCAAAGGCTAAAAATGAAAAAATAATGAATTCTTATATGTATAGTGAAATAGTTTTTACAGGGATTTATTCGGCACTACTTTGTCTTTTCTTTTTGAAAAGTCCAACAATAAGAATGTTATATAGAACTGACCCTTCAAATAAATACATCATGACAGCATTTTTTGCATTATTTATATTTATGGGAATATTTAACTGCTTTAATGCTAGAACACCACGATTAAATTTACTAGCAGACTTAAACAAAAATAAAGTATTTATCTTAATTATTTTATTTATTATTCTAGTACAGCTTTATTTAATATACTATGGTGGAAATTTATTTAGAGCATATGGTCTATCATCAAAAGAATTAATAATTACAATTTTGTTAGCTTCAACCGTAATACCAGTGGATTGGTTACGGAAACTAGCAACGAAACGAAACAAAACAATTTAAAAGGAGAATTTATGAATAGAATAGATAAAAAATTTCAAGAATTAGTAGTAGAAATAACAAGAAAGTCTAAAGAGGAAATTTACAATCAAATAAAAGAAACATATACAATGAGTCCAATAGAAGTAAAAACGGCATTAGAAAATTATTTTAAAACTTTTGCTTACTGGGGAAAATTAGAAGAATATAGAGGAGAGTATGAATCTTTATATTTGAGAGCAACTTCCCTAAAAGATCATATAGAAGACTATGTTTGGTTGTATAACAAATTAACAGATTATCGTTCTAAAAAATTACTTTTTGCAATATTAAACAATTGGTATTATTTTGATACAAGAGAAACTAGTATATCTTTAGAAAGGAACTATGATCAATACTGGGATTTAGATATTATAAAACCAACAAGTGAAGAAGTAATAGTAGATGTGGGTGCATATACAGGCGATAGTATACTTACGTATATCAAAAATTATGGTATAGACAATTATAAAAAAATTTATGCTTATGAAATAACTCCAGAAAGTATAGAATTAATAAGAAACAATACAAGATATTACCCAAATATTGAAATTAGAAAAAAAGCGGTAGTAGACTTCCCTAAAAAAGTATACATGCATATAAATGAAGAAGGATCATCGGCAAACCAGATATCTGAAGAAGGAGAAGAAATACTAGAAGGAATAAGTATTGATAATGATATAGAGGAACAAGTTTCTATGATAAAAATGGATATCGAAGGTGGAGAAACCAAAGCCTTACTTGGCTGCAGTAATCATATAAAAATGGAGACACCCAAGCTATTGATTTCAGTTTATCATAACTATGAAGATTTATGGAAAATTCCTAGGATGATAGATGATATGAATAGTAATTATGAATTCTATCTTCGATGTTATGGAACAGAATTGTTTCCAACAGAGATTATTCTTTATGCAATAAAAAAAGAAGCGTGATATAAGCCCTTCTTGTGGAGTGAATGAAATTTATGATCAAAAATTCACCGCTTCCTTAGTAAAGAGAGACGAAGTCACAGCAGAACTGTTAAGAAAAAATGGAATTCAGGTAGTTTCTTCAGATGAATATTTATAACAAGAAAAAGTGGTTATTACTCACAAGTAAAACCACTTTTTTCAGCTTGTTCTTTAACACTATCATAAGTGCCTTCAGCATCAGCAAGCCCATCTAAATTATAATCAGCTAAATCTTCATCTTTAGCTTTTGCTACATCAACATCAATTGTTATTGTATAAATATGGTCACTTTCATTGTTATCTTTAGTCAATTCAATTCCTTCTTTATTAGAATCAGGAAATTGTTCAGCTAATGAGTCAGTAAAAAGATCCCAGTTGTTTTTAATTGTATCATTAGTTGCTTCACTCGCTACAATAAGCTTAAGATTAGAAACCTTATCACCGTTGAAAGTAACTTCAACTGTTTGATCCATACTTAACCCAGATTGCTTTTGATTTGTAGTACAAGTAAGTACTTTTTCACTACCACATCCTGCTAAAAAGAAACAAGAAGCAAAAGCAAAAGTTATACCCAATATTTTTAATTTCTTCACGTCAATACTCCTTTCTACTTTTAATATACTGTAATAGAAGAAAAAAGTAAAGTTTTATATAATTTTTCTGTCTAAAAATAATAATTAATTTTCCAAAGAAATCTTTTCTAAGTCGAAATAAAAACCGTATTCTAAATAAGCTTCATCGCCAACCTTTGCCATTTTTTCTTCTACTTTTAGTCCACCCAATCCTTCGTAAAAAGATATAGCACTCTTATTATCAGAAAAACACCAAACAATCATATTGTGCTTGCCTAGAGAATAGAGTTCTTTAGCCGTAGAAATTAACAAATTAGAGCCGATTCCTCTTCCGGCTTCTTTTTTCTTTACGTATAAACTAACAAGTTCAGAATCGTATTTTTTATCTTTATCTTCTGGCATAAAACAAGAGTACCCTAAAACTTCATCTCCTCGTACCGCAACAAACACCAAATCTTTATATTCATCAAAACTACTTAAATATCTTTGTGTTTGAGAGTCATAGTCGAGAGAGTTTAAATATTTAGAAGCCACTATTTTGTCGTAGGCAGTTCTCCATCCATCGATTTTAATATGAGCCATCTGTTCTTGATCTTTCTCTAAGTTTTTACGGATAATGTAATCTTCGCCAGGCTCTAATAAATGAAGCGACTGATTCATTTGAGAAAGTGCAGAGATAATTAAATTATCTTCAATAGCAAAAGTAACCCTACCAACTAATTCATTTGGATACGGCCAACTAATAGATTGCCCCACTAAGAAACGAGTACGATAAGTTCGGTAAAAGAAAGTAAGTAAATCTCGCTCAGTATTAATAATCATATTCTTATATTTCATACCACGAACTTTTGTAAAATCTAAAATGGCAAAAAATCCAGATTCGGGTTCCAAATTATCAGGAAACTTTGTATAAGGAAGTCCTTCTAAAGCTTGCTCTAACAACACTGGATCACTAATTTGATTACTAATTTTTTCTTGGATTTTCTTCTTCGCAGAAATATCTTTAATGGAATCAATTCCTTCTACTAAAGCCTTTAATAACTGGTACTTCTTCTGATAAATTATTCTTAATTTAGAAAAATAGTCTTGATAAATAGCATCGCGCTCAGGACGCACATTAAAAGCACCAGCAAGAGCTCGTCCAACAATATCAGGAGCAGAATCCATACCTTGGAAGATACGATTAATTAGTTCTCGAATAATCACTTCGTCGGCAACTACAAAGCCTGCCCTAAGACTTGCCATACCATAACTTTTAGAAAGTCCGAACAAAGAAATTGTATTTCTAAACATCCCTGGAATGGTAGCAATAGGTTTAGCGAGATTATCTGCATCAAAAGTCAAATCTCGATATACCAAGTCATCGATAATAAACACTCCGCGCTTTAAACAAACTTCCCCAATTTCTTTTAATAAACTAGCATTCTTTTCTCCCATAACTTTACCAGTAGGGTTATTAGGATTAGCATTAACAAAAGCTACAACTCTAGGAATATAACCTTTACGACGATTATAAACTTTTTGTAAACTTTCGTTAATTTCATCAATTTTATTTGCCAGCTTTTCCGGATTTACAAGAAAGTGGTCTTCTTTAGATAAAGGCAAAATTTCTACTTCAGCACCAGCACGCTCAGCACGTATAGTAAATAACCCATAATTAGGGCCTGTAACCAAAACAACATCTCCAGGTTTAGAAATAATACTAACTACCATATTAAAAGCAATAGAAGTAGATGGCAAAAAAGTAATATTATGGACACATAAACCCTTATCATCAATATCAGAATAATTATAAGGCGTAGTATTAATAAAACCTTCTTTTTCTATATAATCAAGTAGTACTTTTCTAATGTCATCAGAACCTTCAGTATATGGATATTTATACATGTAAGAGTCAAGAGACTTCTTCATCTCATCGATAGCCATAGGAAAAGGTGGGTATTTAGTAGGATTACCACTACCCAAATCAATATCAGGAATTGTAGTGATATCATCATCCCTAACTTCGAATCCATAATATTCAATAGCATCAGCAATTTCTTGAACAGTTGGATTAAAAGAATCTCCATCGTATCTACCTCCGACTTCTGGAAGCCCAAAACGTCTTTCTCCTAAGTTTGGATTTTGCTGCAACAAGCGATCAATTGCACTAGATTTAATAATCATAAATTACCTCCTAATAATTTTAGCGTTCTAAAATATGTTCCAAAGATACTTCTAAGATAGATTTAATATGGTCATCATCTAAAGAATAATAAATATTTTTTCCATCTCTTCTAATTTTTACCAATTTAGCATTTCGCAAGGACTTTAACTGATGAGAAACAGCTGAAATGGACATATTAAGTAAATAAGCCAAATCACTAACACAAAGTTCTCCATATTCCAACACCATTAATAGTTGAAGTCTTGTGCTATCTCCCATAATCTTAAAAAAGTCAGATAAATCGGTAATAGTATTATAAGAATCTAATTTTTGTTTGATTTCATTTACTAAATTTACATCATGGATTGTTATATCTGCATTATTTTCCAAGAATATCACCTCAAATTTATTATAAGTCAAGAAAAAAAATTAATCAAACAATTAAAAAAATGTTGACATTTGAATGTATATTCAAATATAATAATAGTAACAATTGAATAATTGTTCAAATGAAAGAGAGGATATTATGAAAAAAGTTTTTAAATTAGAAAATTTAGATTGTGCAGCTTGTGCTTCAAAAATGGAAGAAGCTATCCAAAAAATTGAAGGTGTAGAAAGTGTCTCTGTCAATTTTATGACTCAAAAGATGAAAGTAGAAGTAACTGATCAAAACTATGATACAATTATGACGGAAATAAAAAAAGTATGTAAAAAAATAGAACCAGATTGTACCATACTAGATAAATAGGTGAGAATATGACAAAAAAAGAGAAAAAAGAACTAGTAAAAATTATTATAACTATAATACTTTTAATATTAATTAGAGTATTACCGGTAATAGACGTAGTAAAGTTAATATTATATATAGTTGCATACTTAATTGTCGGATATCAAGTAGTATTAAAAGCAATAAAAAACATTTTCTCTGGGCAAGTATTTGATGAAAATTTTTTGATGAGTTTAGCAACAATAGGAGCCTTTGCGACAGGGGAATATCTAGAGGCAGTGTTAGTAATGCTACTATATCAAATTGGAGAATTATTTCAGTCTTACGCCGTTGGCAAGTCAAGAAAATCAATTACAGAGTTAATGGATATTAGGCCAGATTACGCCAATATTGAACAGAATGGAAAATTGGTAAAAGTAGATCCGGAAGAAATATCTGTAGGAGATAAAATAATAGTAAAACCCGGAGAAAAAATACCGCTAGATGGAATAGTAGAAGATGGAGAGTCAATGCTAGATACGAGTGCATTAACAGGAGAATCAGTCCCAAGAAAAGTACATAAAGAGGATGTTGTATTAAGTGGGTGTATTAATAAGAATGGTATCTTAACAATCAAAGTAACTAAGGAGTTCGAAGAGTCTACGGCTTCAAAAATTCTAGATTTAGTAGAAAATGCCAGTAATAAAAAAGCACGTGCCGAAAACTTTATTACAAAATTTGCCAAATACTATACTCCAATTGTAGTAATATTAGCACTATGTTTAGCATTCATTCCCCCATTATTTATAAAAGACTTAACAGTTTTAGAGTGCGTAAAAAGAGCAATGACATTTTTAGTGATTTCTTGTCCTTGTGCATTAGTAATATCAGTACCACTAGGATTTTTTGGTGGAATTGGCGGAGCATCACGCCAAGGAATATTAATTAAAGGAAGTAATTATTTAGAGACACTATCGAACACCAAAGTAGTAGTGTTTGATAAGACAGGTACGTTAACAGAAGGAAAATTCCAAGTAGTAGAAGTAGTTTCTAAAAATAAGAATCAAATGCTAGAAATAGCTGCTTTAGCAGAGGCTTATTCATCACATCCTATTGCTTTAGCAATCAGAGAAAAATATAAACGTGAACTTAATAAATCTAGAATAAAAGATATAAAAGAATTAGCGGGCCTAGGAATAAGTGCAAAGATAGATAACAAAAAAGTATATGTAGGAAATGAAAAATTAATGCAAGACCATAAAATAAAATATAAAAAAGTATCAACAGAGAAAGAAGAAGCTTCCTTTGTCGTAGGAGAAATAAAAGATTTAATATCAAAAGGTGTTAAAGAAGAAGATATAGCGGTCTTATATCGTACCAATGCTCAGTCAAGAACTATCGAAGAGGAACTACTAAAAAAGAATATCAAATATCGAGTAGTAGGAAGTTTCTATTTCTATAATAGAAAAGAAATAAAAGACTTATTATGTTATCTAAGATTAATAAATAATCATAAAGATGATGTAAGTCTGCTTAGAATAATCAATACTCCAAAAAGAGGAATCGGTGAAAAAACAATTGATAACCTAACTACACTCGCTGAAGATGCTGATATTTCTATCTATGAAGCCATTACTACAGGTAAAGAATTAACCTTTAAAGAACTAATCGAAGAACTAACTAAAGATAGTGAGAAAATGTCACTTACTGAATTAGTTGATGATATTCTAGATAAAAGCGGTATAAGAAAAGAATTAGAAAGTTCTAAATTACTCGAAGATGAAATAAGACTAGAGAACCTAAATGAGTTCAAAGGCGTAACCAAAAGTTATGAAGAAGAATACGGAACTGCCTCACTCGGAGACTTCCTAGACGAAATCTCATTAGTAAGTGACATGTCCGAACACCAAGATAGTTCAAATAGAGTAAGCCTAATGACAGTCCATTCTGTTAAAGGACTAGAATTTGATTATGTCTTCATTGTCGGTATGGAAGAAGGAATATTCCCTCACTATAATGCTATTAATGATGGAAGTAATTCCGCTATTGAAGAAGAAAGAAGATTATGTTATGTCGCTATAACAAGAGCCAAAAAAGAATTATATATAACATCAGCAGATACCAGAATGTTATTTGGTAATCCAATGAGAAATCAACCTAGTAGATTTATTGATGAAATAGATAAAGAATATATTGAAGTAGAAGGAATAAAACCACTTACTAAGATGGTATCAAATATCAAGAAAAAAATTGATAAAAACGCCGAATACACAGTAGGAGAACATATTGTTCATACTGAGTTTGGTGAAGGCGTCGTAATAGGAGTAGATAAATCGATCCTAACCGTAGCCTTTCCACATCCAACCGGTATAAGAAAACTAATGAAAGGTCATCCAAATATCAAGAAAATATAAAAAGGAGTTACTATGAAAAAAATATTACTTATCATATTTTCAATTACTATAATTATTGAAATAGTAGTATTACATCAAGATAACAAAAACCTAATTATTTCCAATAATACTACTCTTGAAGAATTAAAACAAAATAATCTAATGAAGATGGTAAAGTATCATTAGATTCGGTATATAAAGAAGAGGAAGAAGTAAGAGAAAAAGTTGAAGAGCTATTTTCCGCTACTACATTCAAAGTCGAAGACATTGAACAGCTAATTACCAAAGAAGAAGATAAAAGTAAAGGACTTCAAGATAGTATATCTTCTCTTGAAGAACAGATTGTAGGTCTTGAAGGTAACATTACCACTCTTGAAGCAGAATATAATAGATTAGCCAAAGAGTATGAAGAAAAAAATTCTGCCTATATAACAGGAGTCCCTACAATTAATCAGTATCCTGACTATCCAACAGGTTGCGAATCCGTTGCACTAACGATTCTATTAAAATATTATGGTGTATCAGTAACTCCTAATGATGTTATAAATAAGTTAGAAAAAGGGAAGACATCATATATCAAGAATGATGTTACCTATGGTGGCAATCCTGAACTAGAGTTTATCGGAGACCCAAGAACCCAAAACTCTTATGGCGTCTATGAAAAACCTATTGCCAAAGTAGCGAGCACCTATAAAGCAGGAATAATAAATGCTACTGGTAGTTCTTTTGACGAAATATTAAAAATAGTAAAATCAGGTAGACCAGTACTAGCCTGGACATCTATAGGATTATCCACACCATACATATCAACATCTTGGATATATGAACCAACAGGAGAAACCATATATTGGAAATCGGGAGAGCATGCTGTAGTCATAATTGGTTATACTACTGATAAAATAATAATATCTGACCCAATCGGTGGAAAAATAAAATATCAGTCATTATCACTATTTAGAGAAAGATATAATTACTTTGGAAAGAAGGCCTTATACTACTAATGAAAAATAAAATATTTAAAATAATAGGAACTATCTCTTTTATAGGAGTATTCACTATACTAATAATTACT